>Ga0209184_1000986_pt1 | contig 22516 bp, 12 predicted proteins | sample EN8Hudsemesocosm_2_FD_184627 | JGI IMG/M metagenome (GOLD analysis project Ga0209184, IMG submission 184627) | Methane-oxidizing microbial communities from mesocosms in the Hudson Canyon - EN8C Hudson Canyon (SPAdes) (version 2) | ecosystem: Environmental > Aquatic > Marine > Cold seeps | place... | reverse complement strand
AATACTCAGCAGGAGATCTCATCATGGAAAATCAGTTTCGTTTTACGAAAAGGCGAGCATTGCTTGGTATGGCAATCAGCCTTGCTACTGCGTACAGCGCCAATAGCTTAGCTTTGTCTAAAGTGCCGGGGGAGTTCCCTCATCAAGAAGAGCTATGCTCAACGGATTTAGCAAGGGAAGCTTTGCGTGCAGAGTCTGCGGCTCAGGTATTAGTACAACCTAGCATCGATTCAATCGAAGTGAATGGCCTTGTGGGTTGGACTCGTCTAGGAACCGATACCCCTTTATTTCAACCCGGCGATATCGTGACTTTAAAAGGTACGAATTTTGGTGCGGGTGTCGATATCGATTTCAGTAAGATCATGATCGGTAATACCCGAATACTTGAAACTGACTTACGTATGTTTGATCAGAAGCTTGCGACTCAAGATCAGGTGAATTATGAAACCAGTGATCAAGTAGATGAATGGCCAAAAAACATCATTTCTTGGTCAGATGATGAAATTCAATTCCGCGTGCCGGATCATGTCAGTACCGGGCCATTAATTGTTCAGGTGCAAAAACGTACCGGCGCGAATGAGTCGTTATTGCACCCAGGTGAAGTGCATAATGTGATCGACGCGCAAACCTCGCGCATTATGGACGATACCTTTATTCATACCTGTGATGTGGTTTCAAAATTAAGTAATGCCGTGGCGAGTACTCCTATCGCTGTGGATGTGAATAATCCTGGTTTTTCTGAGCTGGTGCGTAAAGGGCGTGAAATCTTCTGGGCATATGACTACAACATTGGTGTAGCCCACTGGGTGCGTAATCTCGATTGGAATGCAATCTTCAATTACAAATCAAAAGATCCCATTGCTGGTGGTTATGCTGATCCGGCGAAACTATTTGGTGCGGTGAAGAGTGTTCGTGGCCAAGTACCAGATGAGGCGATGGATGATGTGTACTTCGATGCTTATCCAATGCCGACTCCGATTCCGGGCTTTTTAACCTTAGCCCCAGCAAAATTCGCCGGTAATACTAAAGATACGGGTTGGGTAGGTTATCGCTCAGCGGAAGGAAATGCGCCATATTCAGGTCCAGGTGAGTTTATTGGTTTCAATTGTGCCTCTTGTCACGGTTATCAGATCAGCTATCAAGATGCTGATGGTCAGGATGTTACTAAGGTCTTCCCTGGTTTACCAAACCCTGGTTGGTCGATGAAGTGGACGATACTGCAAACCCTGACGAAGAAATTTAAAGGTATCTACGAGAAAGAAGAGGGTCCTTCTTGGGCGCCGGGTAAAAGTAATGTCGCTAAAGATATGCTGATTTACCATATGCCCGCGGGTGCCGGTGAGCACAATATGGTGCGTATTAGTGGTGAAGGTAGCCATACCGATAACGATTACCAGTTCTCGCCGATAGCGATTCCTAATGTAACTAATTACATGGCGATTCGTCGTTCACTTTCTCATACCGAGTCCTATGTGGGTTTTGAAGGTTCTTATATTCACTCGGAAGAGCCGGATGGTGCTCAAGGTGCGATGCGTAAAGCACCGCTTGAAGCATTAACCGCTTACATGACGACCCTTGATGAGGATGATAATGATCTTCGCCAAGTGGGGATGTACCGTTGGTTGCGTGATAATGATCGCCTAATTCAGCAAACAGAAACGCCGTTAATAACCGAATCTTATGTGGAGATGATACCTCAGCCACCTAAACGTCAGTGGTGGGGTGGTTATAAGAAGCAGCCTGATCTAGCCGTGACGAAAACTCGTGAAGTACCCTCGTTACAAGAAGGTCAATTCTTGGCTCAAGGTTGGCAGAGCTATCCAAAAGTTGCTGAAGCTGTAGCTCGTGGTAAAGAGGTCTTTGATCGTGATTGTGGTTCATGTCATAACGATGGTTTAGGTGCGAATACTAATGAGAAGATGGTGCGCTTAGATGAAGTCGGTCGTTTCTTTACACCAACCATCTATCAGAAAGAGGTTGAGTCGGTGCGTGCAACCTTCTTGCGTGATATGTACTGGACCCAAAGCCGTGGTTTATTATCTGACGGTCACGTACGTAATATGACGGACTTGGTTGATCCTGCTCGCTGTGAAGAAGGTTCGCCGCTTTATAATCAGTATTACACCTTGCATACCCCTGTGCGCCCTGAGCCAGGCAGTGCGGATCAGCCGATTACGGCCCCTGACTTGAACCGTAAGGGGGATGTATTCCGTGTTCCTAAATCTAAGTACTTAACTAAGTTGGATAAGGGTTATAAGCGTAATCTATTTATCGAGCGTCATAAGTATTTCAGTGAAGTAGAGTGGGACGATAACAATTACTACTGGGATTACCAGAAAATGCGCGCCCAATATGGTCCGGATGAAATGGGTACGCCTACGCCAATCGGTATGCCAGCGTCTCCACATCCTTGGTGTGCAGGATCAGGTGCTGAAACCGCTGACCTCGTGCAGTTTGTAATGACCTTATAATGACTTTGTGATGAAGCTTTAATCATCCACTAATAAAGAGGCGCCTCTAATTGTAGAGCCGCCTCTTTTGCATTAGCGCTAAAGAGTAAAGCTAAAGTAAATGTTCTTAACATAACGAATAATGAATTGGTTTGAGGTAGACTGGAAAGCAAATCATCTGTGATGTTATCAATTATGTTAATAAAAATTAAAATATTAGTATTCATGGCGGCAATGTTATTAGTGGGATGCTCTGGAAATAGCAGTACCACTGAATTTACCCTTAGTAATACGATTAAACGTTTTACTGGGGTTGTAAATAATTCATCGGTTGTTCGTGTTGAAGTTGCGGCAATTCCGATTGGTAGTCATGGTCAGTTCCGATTAGATGCTGAAGGGGAGGTTGAGACTGTTTTAAGAGTAAGCGACGAAAACGGACGATTTGGAATAAACCTGAAAGTCGATGAGATCGGACCTTATATTCTAACCGCAACATCTCCGGAATATACCTCAGAAACTGAAGATGAAAAAGCTGCTAAGGCGAGCTGTCAGCTAGTCTCAGGATGCATGATTGGTGGAGAGAGTATTCCTTTTGGGAGTTTTTATTCATTAGAGCCTAATTTACAATGGTCGGCTGCTGTAGAGTCGATATCGGAAGGGCAGTTCATTGTTGTAAATCCTATTACTGAAATGGCTAGGGTTTTAGGCTTTTCGGAGTATATAAATGAAAGCACTGCTTCTGAAGTTAGTGCTGGAGAAAAACCCGCGGCAAATTATTACAGTAATTATGGTGTAGTGAAGGGGAACTCTCAGACCGCTGCTTTATTGGGGTTAGGTAATATATTATCGTCAGAGCCTGTAGATTTAACTGATTTGCACCTTATTGAAATAGAAGCATCTAGCTCCCTTCAGGAAAGTATTCGTTATGGTGCGTTATTGGCAGCATGGCAGCAATTAGAGCTTGAATACAATAATAGTATTGTAGAGGGAGATTTCCCGTTTCAGGCTGATGTTATCGCTCAATTTATTGGGAACAAAGGGCAGTTATACCAAGCACTACCTCAAGATGGTCAGATCTTATCACTGAAGCAGTGGTATATGGCAGCTCTTGCCAATCTCGAAGCCGTTCGTGATTATCATAGTAATTTATCTCGTAGTCTTCCTGGCGAATTGAACCTTGTAATCACTCGGTTTCAGGGTGAAATTGATGACTTGTCAGATGGAAGCCTAACTCAAGCCGAGCCGGTGATTGGGGATCAATTTGTTGCAGATTACAGTGATGCAGTTTCTAAAACAAAGGCCATGATTGAGTACATGAGCAATCTTAAAAATAATTTTGCAACGGAAGACTTTAGAGAGGGCATTAAAGATTCTTCTGACTTAGTAACGATGGAAACTAGACGCCTATCCCCTAAGTTTGATGGCATGATGAAGCAGTTGTTATCCATATACCAATATTATCTTTCTTGTACTCAGTCGGTTTGTGATGATCAAAGTATTTGGCATTCCGAAAACAATGTTTTTGTTATGGCTGAAAAGAAGCTTTCGATCGTACAGGCTGAGGATACAAGGCTTGAATTATCTCAAGGGTTTGTTTATGACGAGGCCAACCCCGAAGACTCGGAAAAGGTCAATACGCATGATTTGTTTTTAAGTGGTGCGTTTGAGTATGACGATTTACGGGTAGAATTATCAGATTTTACATCTGAAAATGCAGCGGATATTAAAAGCAGTATACGTTTTTCGTATTCGGGTCCTTTGGCAGAATTACCTTCGCGCCCCGAATTCATTGAGGGAGGGAAAGGGGCGACTGTTGATGAATCTCTTATTCCTGATTACATAGAACTTGTTTTTCCAGACTTTAAGCTTTATGACACGACTCAGTTGGGGGCTGAGAAAGAAGTGCAAGTAACGGGTTCTTTTAGTGCAGTGATGGTTGCGAATACAGATGCTAGTGATTTTATTGACGGAAAAGACCCTAAAGAGAAGTTAGGTAAACGTTATAATTTATCAAGTGTGCGTGCAACGCTTAAGCTGTTAGGGGGGAGTCAGGGGAGTACAGAGGACTCGGTTGAGCTTAAGGATAATGCTGTAATTTATTTAGAAGCCGTTGCAAGTGAGGCTTTTGTTTCAAATACAGACTTTATTGCATACTTCCCTGATGAAGTTTACCCCACATTTGAAGCATTTTTTAAGCCTAGGGAAGGTTTCTCTGTTGGTAGTATTAGTCCTGCACCATTAGTTGTTAGTCGAAGGGGGGTGATGAACTTTCCGGAGTTGACCAGTGAAGGTGAGGTGCTTGAAGGTGCGGGTACCGTTGAGGTTCAATATATTGAGTTGGATTATGAGATAGGCGGCTTGGAGCGCTATGTTGTGTATCCCAAGATAGAAGGGGATGATGAATATTGGGGCTTGATTTGTTCTGCGCAGCCAGATGTGGAAGATGACTTAGTTGATCCTGAATATACGAAAACAGAGCAAAATGAAGAGGGCGAAGATGTCGTTCAAGTGTTATTAATTTGCCCTTTGCGCGATAAGTATGAGGGGGATGCTACTCCGGATGATCTTGTTAATAAGGTATATGCGCTGAATAAAGATTTCTTTAATTTAAGGGAGTATAACGGGCAGGGTACTTATAGAATTAACTACCCGACATCAGAAGCTGGTTTATTGAATCCGTTTCCTGCTGACGACACACCTTATTGGGGTGAGGTCGAGAAATCGATTGTGCTAGGAGTGGATAGTATGCGTTTTCAATTTAAACCGGAAATAGTTAATCAAGCTGGAAATGCCTACCTTCCAGAGTCTGTCTTAGATGTTAGCTTGGTCTGGCGAACGCATGAGTTAATCGATGTAAATGTGTTAATGGCTTTTGATACTGAGCAAATTTTTAATAATCCTAATGGAAGTGGACTGCCATATTTAGCAGTGGGAAGTGAGTCGGAGAGTTACTCGGTGGCTTATCGTACTTATGAAGATGGCACTGAGTCGGGGGAGTATGCAATGTCATGGGCTGGTGTCAATTTTATCGATGGTCCTGTTGATGGGTCAAAGGTTATGCAGAAGACGGATGACGTTAACTTGCAGGAGGGGGTGTTTGCAGTTATGGGTTCAAATGTAACGTATTCACCATACAGTAAGCGAGAACTACAGCAGCTTAATAGTGAAGATGGTGTGGGAATAACGGAAGAGAAATGCGGCTTTTTTGGCCGTGGCCTTAATCCGACTGAAGGCGAAGATTGCGATGCAATTGCTTATTTAACTTTCAGGGGTTTGGTTACAGGAAGTTTGAGAGAGGAGCGAGACGGGGTATATGTAATTAGATATATTGATGGGTCTTGGCAGGTTTTAGGGAATTAGTAAAATATTGAAGGGTTAGGTCGTTAATCATCTGTGATAAGACGCTGGATTGACGGCCAACTTTTGTTTAAAATGCGGCTCTATTTTTTGCGTGCACTCCCTGCATGCGTGATTCCTCTTTGAATAAGCAGGCCGCACCTTGGAAATCAATCCGATTGTTGAAACCATAAAAGACCTAAGCGCACGTACCGATATGCTTAGGGGGTATCTTTGACTATGCCAATAAAAAAGAGCGTTTAGAAGAAGTTGAACTGATATTAGGGGAGTCTGCGATTTGGGACGACCCTGAAAAAGCCCAGGAACTTGGGCGTGAACGTTCTAGTTTGGAATTGGTGGTTAAGACCATTGAAGACCTTGAGGCCGGTTGTGGTGATGCTCAAGATCTTCTTGATATGGCGGTTGAAGAAGACGACGAAGGCGCCGTTGAAGATATTGTTGCTGAATTGGAAGCTTTAGAGGCTCAGTTAGCGAAACTTGAATTCCGTCGCATGTTCTCCAACGAGATGGACCCGAATAACGCCTATTTGGATATTCAGTCAGGCTCGGGCGGGACTGAAGCTCAGGATTGGGCTGAAATGATCTTGCGGATGTACCTACGCTGGGGTGAGGCAAAAGGCTTTAAAGTCGAATTGCTTGAATTGACGACGGGCGATGTCGCGGGTATTAAAGGGGCAACGATTCACTTTCAGGGTGAGTATGCCTTTGGTTGGTTGCGCACTGAAACGGGTGTGCACCGCTTAGTACGTAAGTCACCGTTTGACTCGAGCGGCCGTCGTCATACCTCGTTTGCTTCTGTGTTTGTTTCTCCTGAAATCGACGATAACGTGAATATTGAAATCAACCCAGCGGATTTGCGCATTGATGTTTATCGTTCATCGGGGGCTGGTGGTCAGCACGTGAATACCACTGAATCTGCAGTACGTATCACTCACTTACCGACCAATATCGTCACTCAATGTCAGAATCAGCGTTCTCAGCATAAGAACAAAGATCAGGCAATGAAGCAGTTAAAAGCGAAGTTATATGAGCATGAAATGCAGATTCGCAATGCAGAATCTCAAGCGCTAGAAGATACCAAGGCCGATATCGGTTGGGGTAGTCAGATTCGTTCGTATGTTTTAGACGATTCGCGTATTAAAGATTTACGTACTGGTGTAGAAAACCGAAATACTGGGGCCGTATTAGACGGTGCCCTGGACCCATTTATTGAAGCTAGTTTGAAGAAAGGCCTGTAATCATGAGTAATGAAATTGAAAACAACAATGCTGACGCGGCATTAGAAGAAAATAAACTGATTGCAGAGCGCCGTAGTAAATTAGACAAACTACGTGAAGGTTCGAGTTCAAATGGTCACCCAAATGATTTTAATCGTGAAAATCTAGCGGGTGATTTGCAGAAAGAGTTTGGTGAGCTAGATAAAGAAGCTCTAGTGGAGCTTGATAAGCCTATTTCCGTTGCTGGCCGTGTTATGCGCCGTGGTGGACCATTCGTAGGCATTAAAGACGGTTCTGATTTTATCCAAGTATATGTGGGTAAAAAGTTGCAGAAAGAATCAAAAGCGTGGGAAAACCTAGATATCGGCGATATCGTAGCGGCGGAAGGTCAGCTACGTAAATCTGGTAAAGGCGAGCTGTACTGCGAAGTGATGGCTGTTGAAAACTTTCAGATTTTAACCAAGTCTTTGCGTCCATTGCCGGATAAATTCCACGGTTTAGCGGATCAAGAAGTTAAATACCGTCAGCGTTATATTGATCTGATTATGAGTGAAGAGACTCGTAATACCTTTAAAGTGCGTTCGGGTGTAGTCAATAGTATTCGTCGCTACTTGGCTGAAAAAGATTATATGGAAGTTGAAACGCCAATGTTGCAAACCATTCCTGGTGGGGCAACGGCTAAGCCTTTCGAAACCCATCATAATGCCCTAGATATCGATATGTACCTACGTATCGCCCCAGAGCTTTATTTGAAGCGTTTGGTTGTGGGTGGTTTTGAGCGTGTATTCGAAATTAACCGTAACTTCCGTAACGAAGGTCTTTCGACTCGTCATAATCCTGAATTCACTATGATTGAGTTCTATCAGGCCTATGCGGATTACAATGACCTGATGAATATCACTGAAGATATGTTGCGTACTGTTGCATTGGAAGTGATGGGCACGACGGACATTAAGAGCACTACCAAGGATGCGGAAGGCAATGTGGTATCTGAGGTTATTTATGACTTCAACCAGCCTTTCACTCGCTTAACCATGGCGGATGCGGTGCTTAAATATAATCCTGAGTTTGATGCAGCGGTTATTAACGATCCTGAAAACAATCTAGAGCAGATGATTGCTTACGGTCGTCAGGTTGGCATTCGTGAAGACGATAAGCAGTCTGCATGGGGCGCGGGTAAGTGGTTGTGCGAAATCTTTGAAGAAACTGCGGAAGAAAAGTTGGATCAGCCAACTTTCATTACTGCGTACCCTTGGGAGGTTTCTCCTTTGGCTCGTCGTAACGATGACAACTCTTTTGTTACTGATAGATTTGAGTTCTTTGTTGGCGGTCGTGAATTGGCGAATGGCTTCTCAGAGCTTAACGATGCAGAAGATCAAAAAGAGCGTTTCTTGAAGCAGGTTGCTGAAAAAGATGCCGGTGATGATGAAGCGATGCATTACGATGCAGACTACGTTCAGGCGCTAGAATATGGCATGCCGCCAACGGCGGGTGAAGGTATTGGTATTGATCGCTTGGTGATGCTCTTCACCGATAGTCCAACCATTAAAGACGTGATCTTGTTCCCACACATGCGTCCTGTGGCTAAGTAGTACTTAGGTAGTCAATTGATATGAAAGAGCAATTCAATATGTTTGCGGATGAGCAAGGTGATAAAGAGCTTGCTCAAGCAGCGATTGAATTGTCTGGTTCAATCTTGCCAAAGGACTGGCAAGCGTTACTTAAAGATGAGTTTGATCAACCTTACATGCAGTCTCTGCAAGTATTTCTTAGTGCTGAACAAGAGCAGGGTAAGACAATCTTCCCTCCTGCTGATCAAATTTTCACTGCGTTTCAACTAACTCCTCTTGCTGATGTGAAAGTCGTGATTCTAGGACAAGATCCTTATCATGGCCCTGGGCAAGCGCATGGTTTGAGTTTTTCCGTCCCTAGAGGTTTGCGTAAGCTTCCTCCTTCGCTAAAGAACATCTATAAAGAATTGAAGTCTGATCTTGATATTCCAATTGCGACAAGCGGGAGTTTGGTTTCTTGGGCTGAGCAGGGAGTATTATTATTAAATGCAATGCTGACTGTTGAGGCTAAGAATGCGGGATCTCACCAAAAGCAGGGCTGGGAAACCTTTACCGATAAGGTGATTCAGTTGCTATCAGAGCATACTGAAAATACAGTCTTTGTTCTTTGGGGGGCTTACGCTCAGAAAAAATCAGTGCTTATCGATGATTCAAGGCATTTAATTTTGAAGGGTATTCATCCATCACCCCTTTCTGCTCATCGCGGTTTTTTTGGGTCCAGGCCTTTTTCTCATATAAATCAATACCTTAATGATTACGGCAGGGGTGAAATTAGCTGGTCTTTGTAGTTTTTCATAATTCCATTAACAATAGTTCACTCAATGTTCTTTAATTTACAATAACTTTAAATCGTTCTAAGTTATTGAAATACATCGATATTCTTTAATTTATCTATGCTGATTTGCAATTTGGTAACAAATTGTAATAGCAGTCAATGGCACAAACGTGTTGATTCTGGTATGTTTCCGTACCAGTGTGCCATTCCCCCTTTAGATGGTTGCACCAATAAGAAAAAAAATAATAAATAAAAAGGAGTTCTCATGGCGGCCCGAGCCCTGACTACATTGTTAATGATGCCTCTGATGGCCAATGCATTAGAACGGCTGGATGATTCCGGAATGTCTAATGTGGTAGCCCAGGAAGGCGTTATTTTACGTTCTGAATATGAAATCAAGATTGATGATATCCAATACTTTGATGAAGATAATTACGGAACTATTTCTATGACAGACGTCAATATTGCGACTCGGGCTCAGCAAGTAATTGATGTTGATATTGTTAGTGGTACTAATGACCGTCTTGGACGGAACGGTATTCGTTTTAGTAATCAAGAATTACCCATCGATTTCTCCGTTGATATTATGCGAATTAATGGTAAATCAATCGGTGGTTTCGGTATGCGTAATTTGACTATGGGTGGTGTGGAACCATTGGTAGTTGATTTGTGGGCTGGGGGATACGATTTAAATAATAACAATCTTGCTGATGAATCAGGGTTCACTCTAGATATAACCATTCCTAAAGAGACTTCCTACGACCTTTATTATAATGATGATGGAACCCAATTGACGATGACCATTGACCATTGCTCTGCGTATACCGGTGCTACGTGTACGGCCGGTGGTTTGAGTGTTAAAGGTATGACTTTTGATGTTACTGATGAGGGCTTGAGGATGGGGGTTCCTCAAATTGAAAGTGGTCAAATAAATATAAAGAATTTCAAAATTAATGACTCAGTCATTAACGATATTACTTTAAAGAATTTTACGATTCCAAGTGGTGGATACATTAATTTAGGGGCGCCGAATATTGCTGGTGCATCGGCAATTGAATTTGATACATATTTAGCGTCGGGCACAGGATTTGATTTCCAGTTTTTTGATTCATCAGATAGTGATGTTCAAGAGTTGAATGCCAATATTTCATTTACCGCTTTAACTTCAGATGCGGGTAACTCAGCAACAAATTATTTCTATGCAAAAGATAGCTCGATAAACATCCAATCTGGCAGTGATAACGGAATCCTTGTTGCTCTTGGTGATGCTTCGGCAGGAACTGGTGGTTTGCGAGGGTCTGTTAGTGCGAAGGATATTGTTTTGAAGCCCGTAAATGCTTTGTCTGCTCCGGTTTTGGGGAGCATTAAAATGAATTTGGAAGTTCTACCAGGCAGCTATTTAGAAGTGATGGGGCATTAATTATGAAATTTTATATCGGTTTAATTGGCTCTATTGGCATTTGTTTTTTGTTTCAAATTCAGCAAGTGGGTGCTTTAGAAACCATAGATGAAGAAAATTTACGTTACGTCTCAGGTCAAAGTGGGGTTGATTTAGATTTGAATTTTAAAGGTACCGTTGGACGTACTTTTTTTGAGACAGATGGTAATTCTTTAAATATACGTAACTTCTCTATTGATACTGACGGTTCAAATGATGATGCCGTTAATGCAGGCTCGGATCGTCCAATTAACTTTATAATGGATCTTGTGACGAGGGGTAAAAAATCTGGTTTGTCACTTGCTATATCAAATATCAACGATTTAGATTTGAAGTTTGATCAATTCAACATAAATGGCGATGTATCTTCAGGAGCTGTTACTGGGCAAATGCACTCTTTTGGTGGTTTAGCATTAACGAATATAAATGATAATGGAGGAATTACTGATCTTAATATATTTGCTCGTGGTGCAAGTGGTGAAGAAGGTTTGCAAATAGAATTAAATCTGCCAGAGGTTGTAACTCTGAAATTAAGTTATACGGATTATGGCTCGGATAATGCCAGTTCAGCAGATGACTTTAGCTTTGGCGGCGAAGTTACTTTGAATAATTTTTCTATTGCAAACTCAGTCGATTTGACAACGGGTAAAAATGCTAATGGTGAAGAAGTTGGTGGCTTGCATATTGGTGTCATTACTCAGACTGGCGATATTACATTAAGTAATATACGTGCTGGTAATCAAGCTGGAACAATGGGCAGGCTAGTTATCAATGGCTATACCATGACTCCTGAAAGCTATCTGACGGTACAAGGAAAGTAATGATGAAAAATATATTATATATATCGCTTTTATTTAGCTCTAGCTGCTTTTCACTGTCTCCCATTCAGGATGAATTGCTCTCAACTATATCTGGTCAAAGTGGGATTACAGTTGATACTGAAATTGAATCCGCGTTAACGATTGGCGAGTTTAGATATGAAGATACTAGCGAAGGCACTGCAGAAAAAGGCGGCGGTGGAAGTTTTTCGTTGCGAGATATTAAAATAGACAAAAGTGCTTTTTCTTTTGATATCGACATCACCAGTGCTGGTGAATTACTTATGAAATTAAATAGTTTCGCAACTACCGATATGTCAATTGGAGCGATTCAGTTCAATTATGATGAATCATTGACTGCTGTTGATGCCGCCGTCATTTCTTCCGAAGAGCAATTGCAAAATCAATATGGGCGTGTAGGTTCACTTTTTATCAATGATTATACTTTAGGTGCAGCTGCTGACATTACTTTCAAGTTGACGAATGATGGCGGAATTGCATTGACATCAACATTACCCGATTCCTTTTTCTATTTAACATATACCGATGATGGTGAGTTTATTTATGATACGAGCGATGACGGCGACTTAACGAAAAATGATACTGCTGGTAAAAATTACATTTCTTCTCGTGTTGAATTTGATAATTTTAGGTTGAATGACGTGAAAGTGAAAGGAGAGGGGGTTGGTAGTGACTCTTATGTAGCTGTTTCATTGGGGGGCACTGAGGGAGCTATTACGTTTAGAGATATCAATATTAACGGCACGGTTATCGGTAGCAGTGGGTTTGAAAATATCCATGTAGAACCAGTTAGCTACTTACACATTAAAGGTCATTAAGTAATGAGAATTTTATTGGCTGAAAAGCAAAACCTACTCGTATTAATACTGGGTGTTTTCACCCTAATATTCTCGAGTTTATCTTTTTCTTATCCCGGTTTAACATATTTACCTAGTCGAGATGATGCTGGAACTGGGAGTATCAATGAAGCCCAGCAAGGTTGTGTTTATCGAGAGAGTGATGCTTCGTTAGGTGTTTGGACGGTTGATGATTGCGATTACGTTGGTGCACATTATGCTTGTTATAACGGGGCAGAGTGGAAAATCGCTCAAGCGTTGGGGACGGCGATTAGTCCGGGTGAGCCTCAAGATGGAAACGCGAGCTCTGATCCGAAAATTAAAGCAGTTGATTTGTGGGACCCTATTAAAGCTGATGGTTTATGTAAAAATTATTTTGGTCCCGCCTATTTTTTCAGCGTTCCAGTTAATGAAGCTGAAGATGCCAATTTAGGTATTGCGATTACTAAGTTGGTTGCTGCTAAAAAAAGAACGTGGATGTTTTATTATTCTAATACACAAGATATCCCTCTCGCTAAAAACTATTGGTTAGGCAATAGAACTGAATTTACTAATTGGTTTGGTAGTAACCCCGATAATAAGGCTAGCACAGCGGGTATTGCTGATTGTACGCTGATCCATCGAGATACGGGCTTATGGCAAGATGCTGCTTGTAGTGAAGAGCATTCTTATGCCTGTTATGAATCTGGCAATTGGTTAGTGACCGCTGAAAAGGGCGAGTGGCGTTCAGGTTTCGCTGTATGTGATGAAAATTATAGTGCTTTATCTATTTATGGGGTACCTCGGGATAATGCTGAAAATGATGAATTAAAAGCTGCGGCATTACCGGCTGGGGGGAGTGGCATTCCCGCTGATTATAATCAGGTTTGGCTAAATCGTACTGATTTAGCGTATGAAGAGTTTTTTGTTTCAAATCAAACGCGTCGTGCGTGGTGGGGGCCTGGTCAGCCTACTAACCGTAATAATGCCGATTGTACTTTAATTGATTCCTCTGGGAATTGGATTTCAGAAACATGCAATGGTTATGTTGCTTACCATGCTTGCTATCTTGGAGATAATTCTTCGGGTGTAGCTCAGTGGCAATTAACGAGTAGCTTATTGGACCTCAAAAAGTCTGAGTCTGAGCTTGGATTTGGTTATTGTAAGCGTATATCTGATAATGCCGAGTATCGTCCGCCGAATTCAACCGCCTCAAATGCTGCATTAGCGAGCTTATTAACAGCAGGTGAGTTTGTTTGGGTTAATTATTCTGATCAAGCAACTGAAGGCGCATGGAAGGTTACTAGCCAGTATCAAGACTTTGTCAGTTTTTCTAACGTTATCGATGGCGATGCCAAAGACTGTGGTTATTTTAGTTTAGAGACTAATGATGAGGGTAACTGGTTAGCGGGTCAGTGTTACGCCGGTGGGGTCTCTATGAACCAGGGGTTTGCTTGTACTAATGGATATGAATGGAAGGTAGCGACTAATGCATTATCAGGTGGTGCATCTCTAACTTCGGATTTATGGAAGGATGGCTTTACGGCCTGTGAAGCAGCATTTGGAAAGGATTATTATTTTGCTGCTCCTGCTGGTGCTGATCAAAATTCACGTTTGTCTCTGGCTTTATCATTATCAGGTAATACTCAGGCTTGGATGAACCTAAATGACGCGAAAACTGAAGGTGAATGGGTGGCTAATGGCCCGGTTGTGAATCTGTCGCCAGTATTGAATTTATCTGCTCAGCGAGAGTTTGCTGAGAAGCAAAGCATTGACTTGTCAGTAGCGGCGCTCGATCCAGAAACGGGTAATAACATCGGTTTAACCTATCAGTGGTCCATTATCGCCCAGAGAGTTGGTGAGAATGGCACGGGCACCGATGTTGTGAATATGCCTAACTTAACAAATGCTAATACGCCTAACTTGACGATTTCAGCCGTTGATTTATTAAATGATAATTACTATTTAGACATTCAACTGCAAGTGACGGATGCGGATGCAGGAACACCTGCTACAACGACGACTGTCATTACTATCAAGGTTATCTCGCCATTGCGAGCGGCTTATGATTTCAATAATTACACCAATCCTAAGTTAGACATCAGCGGTAATGACTACCATTTAACGTTAAACACTTCCCAGGTAGAAATAACAGCTCATGAAAATGGGTTGAATGACTATTTTGCAAAAATGGATAGTTCAGATTCATTTTCAATCGATGGCTCTGCTTCAGGTTTGCAGTTAGATCAGGCGCGTGATCAATATACGTTAATTTATCGCTTCAAATTAGACAGTGTCCCAAGTTCAGATTGGGCAGGTTTCGTTCAAAAAGGGTTGGCTGGAACCCGACAGCCAGCCATATTTTATAATAAAGTTGAAAACAAGGTGCATTTTACAAATAGCACAACGAATAACTTTAACGAAGCCGGGAATAGCCAAGAAACTGTTCGTTTGGATCAGTGGATGACCGTTGCTTATGTGAAAAATGGCTCAGAAATAAAGTTATATATTGATAAAGCTGAATTGAATTTGGCTGAGCCTGACCCAAGTCCACTTAATGATGATGTATTTGATAGTTCATTAACTTTAATAGGAAGTAGTATTGGTTATGATTCTGGCGATTGGATTTTTGGTAATGTGCCAGATGCTTCAGAAGGAATTGTAGGTGGGTTTGATGACATACGGATTTATGACCGTTCGTTAACAGCTATAGAACTGAATAAAATTTTCTCTGATCAGCCGAAAGGTGTTTTTGAGTTCGCTAATGATCAAGAGTCTGGTGACGAAAATGAAGTCGATACTGCTGTTACGGAAATTTCAATTCCTGTTAGCCGTAAATCAGGAGATGATGGGATAGTTTCAGTGGCTTATAGCTTGGTATCAGATAGCGCAATTTTAGATACTGACTTTAGACTTAAAAACGACTCTGAGCTGGTTGGAAGTCCGGATAGAGGTAAAGGGATTTTAACGTGGCAGGTGCATGATGCTGTAGATAAGAACATTACTGTTGAATTAATCGGTGATACTTTACGAGAAGGTACCGAAAGCTTTGGTATTGTACTTGAAAAATTGGCAGCTGAGCCGGGCTTGGGCTCCAAGCCGAATATCAGTGTTAATATAGTCGATAAAACTCCAAATCCTTATGGCGCAATTGCCATAGCGCCGACGACAGCAACAGAAAATTTAGCTGTTGATGAAGGTAATAGTGGCCTTGTGACGGTTGAAAGAGTAGGGACGGATAGTCTTGGCGCTTTCGATGTTATCTATCAGATAGAAGCACTAACAGCTTCTAGTCCTGAAGATTTCTCAATCACTCAAGCTGGCTTTCCAATTGCTGGCACACCCAGTGGAAGTATATTAGGCCAAGGCCGATTAAGCTTTCCTTCGAATGTAAGTGGTACTCCTGTCGATAAGCAGCTACAAACAATCAGTTTCTCAACGGTTCATCCTGATGCGGCTGAATTTGATGAGTTATTCTCTGTGACCTTATTAGATGTTACAGATCCTGGTAGCTCTACATTGGCAGACCCTATAACAAGTGCAATTTTGGGTACTAAGAGAGGTTATACCCAAGTAATTAATGATATTACTCCAGGACGAGTGCGCTTTAAGCAGGCGAGTTATTCTGCAGATGAAGTGGATCAAGGCTCAGGAAGTAATGTAGTTCTGATCTCTTTAGAGCGATTGGCTGGGGATGATGGTGCAATGTGTGTCACATTAGATCTGACGACAGGCAGTACAGCCACTGAGACTGATGACTATAGTATTGCTTATCTAAACCCTTCTGCATCAGGTCAAGCTGATATTTATTGGGCTGATAAGGATGTTGCTGATAAATCAGTTCAAATCACGATTGTGAATGACGAGCTATACGACGCTGCAGAAGAGATTAAAATGTCGTGGGTGCGTAAAGTAAATTGTGATTCGCAAGTGACGGTCGTCCCTGACGTTGATGCGGGTGATATTGCTTCAACAACAGTATCAATTACGGATCAAACGACTCCAATTAAATTAAAGTTTACCGAAACTAGCTATAGCGTTTCAGAATTGACGGCGACGAAGACACTAACTATTCAGGCGACTCAGACCCGGCAGGTGGCAGATGATACGCAGGGTGATTTTGTAACTCGAAGTAACAAAAATGCCTTTAGTGTTTATTTAAATCGTGCAACTGGAACTGCAATCGAAGGTATGCATTTTGGCGATCTAACAGGATTACAGGTAATAACTTTTGCTCCAGACGAAACAGAGAAAACGGTTGTCGTTCCAATTGTTGATAATTGTGAGGCTGCGGCGAGTTTAGCGTTTGGCATGGGCTTGCTTAATGACCATGCCTCGATAACAAATACATTGCCAACGTCTTTACTTGATGTGTCAGATTCTGGTAGTTCTTTAACGATTACAAATGGTTCTAACCCTATCGGCTTTACGGGTATTACTTATGATTACACAGGTATTGCAGATAGAATAAAGGCTAGCTGGGCTGGTGGGGCTCTTAGAGTAACAGGTAACGTTGATGGGTCTGATAAAATGCCAGAATCAACTCAAGCTCGTTTAAAAGCTGGGGTCACGCACAACTGTTCAGGTAGTTTAGAGTATACATGGACTTATAATGGAGCTACTCCTAATTTACCCTCTTCAGGTTTACCCAGTGGATTTAGTTTAGACCCTATCATTTTAGCTTCTTCTGAGCCCTGGATTACTGAGAAAATTATTTTACCATTTATTCATAGGTCAACAGATATCTCAGTGTCCTTATCTATTAAAGATCCAGAAATATCAAAGACCTACACAGCTTCTGATATAGGTTACTCTGGTTTAGATCACATTATGGCTGTTGAACAGTATTGGAGAAGAATTCAATTCAGAGATTGGGATTCCTGCATAGACTATGAGGGTATCAATTCTGATGTTGCGCTTAAGGGCTGTGGTGCGGATGATCAAAATAGTTTTGCTTTCAATCCAAATACTGAGCAGTTGGTAATACAGAATTTTGCTAACAGTAATCCGACGTGTATGACTTATAGGTCTAGTGGTGATGCGCCAAGGTCTCAACTCTGTACAAGCAGTGGTAGCTCGGCACCTTCAAATCAGAAGTGGTCATTAACTGGAACGATTGTGTCAAGTAAGGCTTTGTCAGGTTCAGTTATTTGCCGAAACCTAGGGGGGGGGTTAGATGTTTCTGTTCCTGGTACATTTACATGTGTTGGTAATTCTAAGGAATTAACTTGGTTCTAATGTGTTTTTTGTTAAATGTCGAATTACGCAAAGACACGGTAAAGATGTTGTACTCCAGTACAACATCTTTGTATTATGTCTGAGTTGATGTTCAATTATTCAAAATTAGTACTATAAAAATAATAATATAATCAGAGTAAGAGCGATTTTATGAAGAAACTCGTTTTACATTGTATCAAGCTACCATTGTTACTGAGCTTATTAAGCGCGCCTGCATTTGCCCTCGAATCGATGGATGATGATGAGTTGTCCTCCACTACAGGTGAGGGTATCGGTGCCATTGTCGATAACTTGGCTATTCATAGTGGTGATAAAGGTTCAGATACCGATCCTGGCTTTGATATTATCTTAGACTTGAGTGGTGACCCACTTAACGTACAAAAGTTTATCTTCAGTGAGTTAAGAATTCATAAAACCGGTACTGTGTCAGGAGCACCTGAGTCTGGGGGCAATTTTGGTACGGTTAATAACCCAGTTTTTCTTGGCGATTTGCGTGCAGTAGACATATTTAGCGGCAATGCCTCTGAGCCTCTAGACGAATCCGTAACAACCAGTACTGTTATGAGATCAGAATTCCCTGGGGCGAGTATACGCCAGGTCGATCGTTCTACGAAAACTCAGCAAAATAACCTTGCGGGCTATCAAGCAGCCGCTGCGCGCTTTGAAGCCGACCTAGATCAAATCTCTGATAAATTCAATTTGCACTTACGCTTTGATGATGTGATTGGTTCAGTAGAATCATTTCGATCAATATTAGATATTGAAGGCTTTCGCTTTTATGGTACTTATTCAGATATGTTCGCTACAGCTGGAAATGGTATTTCATTAGCTGGGGCTACTGGGCTGTATATAGATTCATTAACTATTTCTAGTGAATTACCAACGACCGCTAGCAAGTCTGCGGCAGCAGTAGCAAATGAGTATGTTAATACGCCGAAAGCAAGTCAAATTACCTTGTCGGGAATTGATATTTATACCGTCTTGGGGACCAAAGACCAGCCTTTAACCTTAAAAAGCGTAAAAGACAGCTCTAATAAAAACCAGCTGCAAATTGAAATATCTGCTTTGCCAGCGTCTATTGGAGTTGCTCCTAAAAGTGATATCTATGTAAAAAGTATCTATTTTGGCGACCAATATAACCCTGCTTTGAGAACAGGGTTGCGTGATGGTATGGCTGATGATGAGACACCTGAAAATTATCATTATGCTTTTCAGCCGGACGTGGGTAATACACTCGAAATTCGCGGGATGTCGATTCAACATTTACGCATTACGACAATGGATATTTAACGGCTACTAGGAGCTTATGATGATAAAGAATAAATATTTTGCTAGTAGTTTTTATGTCTTCACTTTATTGCTTGCACCATTGTTAGTGACCGCTGAGCTTGTAGCTGTTGATGATGAAGCTCTTGATGGTGTATCAGGGCAAAGCGGTATTACTCTGAACGCTAAGATTATATTGGGGGATGAAAGTAGTTTTGTATTCACCAATACATCAGGAAAAACATTAGCGGACGCAACCCCTGCAGAAACGAGTTATTTGATTGTAGATGAAATACAAGGTGCCTTAGAAATGGAAGGCTTAGCTCTGGACTTAGTTTCGGATCTTAACAATTCTGGTAAGGCGGCTTTTCAGTGGACTTTACCGAAGAAAATTACTGCGACTAATTTAAAGACAACGGGTATCTATGCTTCGAGCACCGAAGAAGTGGACGCTGCCAGTACTTTTTTATTGGGGGTAGAGCTTAATGGTCAATTAAGTCTGCCTGCTAGTACTCAAATCTCTGTGTTTGTGGTGGATTAATATGAAATTATTAAATGAATTATTAGTAGATTTAAAGACGATATTTGTGTTGCGTATACTTTTTTTTCTGACTCTATCTTTCTCTTCAATAGCAGAATTGACCGCCTTAAGTGATGATGACTTAGGGAAGTTTTCAGGGCAGGCATTGCTTAAAATCAATGAAACGGCATCGACTATAGCAGGCCAGGAGGATATGACCTTTACCCGATTGACCTTAGGTCTCAAAATTGAAATAAACTCTACAATCGATGAGATCAGTTTAGGTAATTACTACAGGCAGCCAGGTAATACTTGTGGCGATACCGGTGGACGTTTTTGTGATAATACAGCCGCAGGTAATAAATATAATGCTTGGAACTGCTCGGTCTCTACTTGTGGTGGTATAACCGATGATCACGGGAATAATCCATTCAGTGCTTCCGCTGTAGTATATGGAGACCTGCTGGAGCTAACTGGTGGTGAGAAGACTGCTGCGGCCTGGGGTGCTATTACTGGTGATCACTATGCTTCTAGTAAGCCATTTACAGATAGTAATATTTTTCCATCAGGGTTTGAAAGAACCACGGGGACGGATTTAAAGTTGCGCGATGTAACTTTGGGCAGGGTTATAGAGAATGCTGACGGGACCCAGACTTTAGAAGACTTTACTATGGAGAAGCCTTTTATTGAGTTTGCTTACGACAGCTCTACTGGTGTTAAGCAAGTTTCGGGTTTGCGTATCGGTCTAGGTACTTCGACGGGTACTCAGGGTAATGCTATTGATGTTTTATCTGGTTTTGTTCAGCCGGTAGTAACAGCTTCAGCAGAGGTTGAGTTTCTTGGTATACCAGGTAAAGGTGATTTTACTTTTGCTCCTTATTTGGGGGGAGTTAGAACGCCGGGTTATATCCATACTACTAAAACAATTGCAGGTGGCTGTACCCCTTCTGGATTATTGGGGAGCACCGTATGTGATAAGGTTTCTACTGGGGCTGATATTGCTGAATCCTCTCCTCAAGCTCAACTATTCCCCTTGCAAGGACTTGTCATGGAGGAATCTGATAATGTTTGGCTCTCTATCCAAAGTAAGGATATTAATTATGAGCCAGATACAAAAGAGGGGCTTACTTATAATTATGAAACTGCTAAAGCGGGTGTGTGGTTTAATTTGGGTGCATTGTCTATTTATCAGGGGGGGAGAAAGTTAGGTATTAATGAGTTGACAGCTGCCACCGGTGTAACTGCAAATACTACTCAGCCGAAGCATCCAGATAATTATTTCGCTGCAAACCCAAACAATGTGAAATATCCACAGTCAAACAATTATTATTAATTAGATAATTAATAATAATTGGCGTTATTTATAAGGCTGGTTCGTTATTGAACCAGCCTTTTTTATACCCGTTCATTTTATCTTGTAGTGTGCTAGGAATGACTGAGTAATTGAACGAATAGTTATAATTTGGGCTAGGCTTAGCCCAATCGAATTTAGCGAAAGCTGTGGGGCGGATGTTCCGTGAGCGTGGGAGGTTGCTAGGTATTAATAATGCTAGCTATCTTGCTGGTTTTCACCAGATAGAATTTCAAGGTTTAAACTGTGTAGTGCTGAGAAATCATAAATTCTATTACTGCGAGCGTATAGTGCTTTTAGTGAGGTAATAGACAATAGAGGGCTGATATCCTCAATGTTATTCTTTTGAATAGCCAGTTCACTAAGCTGAGTAAGTTCGCTTAGTGGCTCTAAGTTTTGAATCTTGTTGCCGCTTAAATATAAAATATTTAACTTTTCAAGTTCAAGTATTGGGCTGATATCTTCAATTTGATTGAAGTTCAAGTGAAGGCTTTTCAGCTCAGTTAGTTGCTCAATACCATCAAGGTACTGAATGCCTTTATTATTACAAATCAAGGCATTGATTTCTTCTATGTACAGGCGTCCAGTATTCTTAATGCATAAATTCAATGAATAATCAGAAACAGTAAGAGAATCAATCGGAGTAAGCTCTTTAGTATGCTTACTAGGCTGTTCTGTAGAGGCCGCTTTAATTGTTTGAGGCGCAGAAGAGCTGCTGTTTTGATTCTGACAGCCAAACATCGCAAGAGAAAGCGAGCTGATCGCTAAGGCTGCACCTAGTTTGTTCATTGCACCCATAATGGATTACCTATTTATATATTGTTGTATTTATTATTTAGGTTTATTCAATAATAATACCATTTTGGTACGTCACTCCCAATAGCTTACCCCCTTATCTTTACATAAAAATATCAAAATATATTTGTACGCTATATTTTAGTTACTATGTTGAAAGTTATTACTCGGTATATTGGGCTAAAGTCTGTAATTTTGGTCAGTTATTGAGTATATTGTCTCATTTATAGAACAGTAAGCGGTATGTTGTGGGATGTTAGATTTAAACCAGCTGGCTATTTTTATCCGTGTTGTCGACGAAGGGAGCTTTACCGCTGCGGGTAAGGCATTAAATGTTCCTAAATCCCGTATAAGCCGGATGGTTGCGGATCTTGAGAGCAGCCTAGGGGTTCGATTATTACAGCGCTCTACTCGCCAGATTAGCCTAACTCAAGTAGGGGCAGATTATTACAATAATTGTAAGCATCTCGTGAGTGAAATCATGGATGTTCATACGGTTATTTCAGATCGGCAAGACCACCCTCATGGCGTGCTAAGAATCTCGGTGCCTATGGTCGTAGGCAGTGGTATCTTTGGTCGTTTTGTCGCTCGCTTTCAGAAAATATATCCTGATGTGAGAATTGAAATATCTCATACAGACCGACAGGTGAATTTGATCGAAGAAAAGTTCGATTTAGGGCTTTTTTTAGGGGAATTGCCAGAGTCTTCTTTGGTTGCGCGGACAATTTCAGATACCGAGACCATTATCTGCGCTTCTCCGGAATATCTGGCGAAACTAGGGCCCTTAAATAACCCGACAGACCTCGCAAAATTAGATGTCGTAAAAATTGGTGAAGGCATGTTGGATGAGACTTTTGAGTTTATTCATGACTCAGGAGAGCATA
>Ga0209184_1000978_pt1 | contig 22684 bp, 17 predicted proteins | sample EN8Hudsemesocosm_2_FD_184627 | JGI IMG/M metagenome (GOLD analysis project Ga0209184, IMG submission 184627) | Methane-oxidizing microbial communities from mesocosms in the Hudson Canyon - EN8C Hudson Canyon (SPAdes) (version 2) | ecosystem: Environmental > Aquatic > Marine > Cold seeps | place... | reverse complement strand
TAACACAGGCTCTGATATCAATGCCCAACTCAACCGCATAGAAGTAGGTTATAGCTTTTTAGGAATGAGTTATTCGCAAAATATCCTCAATGAAAATGGCGACCAACTAAAACTATCCAATACCCTCATTCACTATCGCATGTCCTTCCACAATAACTTCAGCTGGGATTTCGCCTACGGCCGCGGCAAAATGAATGGTAATCAAAAACACGATGGCAGTGTTTTTGCTATGCCCATGCGCTTACGCTTTAACCCCAATTGGCATTTCGAATATTACCCCGTGTGGAGCAGCTATAAAGGAGGCTCTTTAGCCGAGCACCAATTCAGCTTTAATTATCATTACAAGCATATGGGTACAACACTTGGCTATAAAACATGGTCAGCAGGCAATGCCTCGGTCGACGGATTATTCGCAGGGATTTATCTTTCTTTTTAATGGCTAACCAAAACTACGAGCCAAAACTACGAGCCAGAGTCAGAATTTCTTTTCGATGCAACGAAATCATAGTCAGCTGTTGATTACTGCCGACATGCTGATGGGCAAAGAGCGGGCAGTTTCACATAATACAATTGTATCTAATGCCTAAACCGCAACAACCCATCAACCGCCATACCCAAATCCATATGCTCACCCAGCCACTTAGTAACCGCTGTATTCTTATCAATCGTAGGGGGTAAAATTTTCTCCAACACATCAAATCCACAGCAGGCACAACTAAACTCAACCGGGTTAGGCAACATCCGGCGCTGATCCACAGTCGAAAAACACAAACGATCCGCAAAGCGTCCTAGCTCTGAATTAACAGAAAGAAAGAACTTACCCTTATGCAGCTCCCGATGATGATATTTGCAAAGTGTTACCAAATTATCCAACTTAGTCTCACCACCATCCGCCCAATGCTTAATATGATGCCCCTCAACATAATGAGAGGCACAACAGCCCGGAAACTGACAACATCCGCCATCACGAATCGACAAAGCCCGCGCCATAGCCGCCGGAATAATGCGACTACGACGGCCAATATCCAAAACATTACCCGTAGCATCCTCACTCACCACCAACAAACTCGCATCACAGGCCAAACGCCGTGCTGAATCAGGCAATAACCAGCGCCCCTCTAAATTCGGGCCCTGTCCGCCTTGAACACCTAGACCTTTATTCCCTGGATCCTGCTGAACATGCAGCACCAACTGACAACGCTCAGCACCTTTTAACAGGCCAGTAGGATTAGCCAGATAACTCTCGGCCATCAAAGCCAGCGCATCGGCCCTTCTTTGAGGAAACGTAAGCTGCTCTCTATTAACCAAAGGCTCTTTTAATAACTTTTCATTTAAAAAATCATCTTTTTTATATTCAGAAAAGTCATCCGCGGCTACCTTTTCACTGTTTTCATCAAGCTTTTCTTCAGCCGCCGCCAAACGATCGCCCAACTCCTTAATCACCTTCGCAACCAAAGCCCCCTCTTCCGCAGGCAACTTCGCCTTAATAATCCACATGCCATCATCATCTTGATAACAAGAAACATCCCGCGCTTCATACAACTTCTGCTCACGCCTTAATTCCAGCTCATGTTCACTCACTACAACCGACTCATGAAACTCACCGATCACACTCATCGCATCAGCACCGTCAAAATCCTCAGACCGAGAAACCGTACGAAAAGCCCCAGCCAACTTAATAACATGCTCCGCCGTACCATACTCCGCAATACCCAATAAATAAGACTCATTTTCCTCAGTCGCAACCCGAGTCATCGCCCGCACCTTAGAATAACTTAACTCACCCTTCTCAAAGGCCTCATTCGTTTTAGGCAACCCCTCAAGCGCCTTAGCCACACGAACCTTCTCACGCGCCACCTTAATATCCAGACCACTCTTCCAAGCCAACCAATAAGCACACGAACGAATTCCCGCCCCCACCCAAGCTTTACGACGATCAAACTCCGCAATCATTTTTAAAAAACGATAAGTCGCTGCATTAATCTGCCCAGCAAGGGTCGTAATTTTATCAGCCAACTCATCATTAGAATCGTCGGCATTAAAAGGAGGCAAGTAAGAAGGGTCTGAAGAACTGGAAGAATAAGAACCGGGGGGCTCATTAATAAACGAAAAAGAGTTATTTACGGCATACATAAAGTCACCACTAAAATACTGTTTTTAAGAACACTGAATTTAAAAACACTGGTTTTTAATACATTAGTTATTTTAGCTGATAACAAGAGAGATAGAACGAGAAAAAGCCTATTTTTATAGACTTATTTATACTAATAAAGATTATTAAGTAACCGATTAAATACGAGCCGAGCCGAACACAAACCTTAATCGGCTCACGTTATGAGCCAATAACAGACTCTATTCGGCTCACTGTGTAATTAGCAATACTATGAATTAGCTGGCGACCTAACTGAATTATGAGATAGCAGCTATCTTGGCCAAAAGTTCATCAAAACCACTTTGCCCTAAAGAACCTATAAATCTTACCCAATAAACTATAATCAATATCGGAACGAGGAGTCGCCAATCGCCCAGTCATTGCCATATCTAAATAAGGCCCACGACCATTCTTAGACCCAGCCCAATAAGTACATTTTCTTTCTTCAGCAAACTGATCAAAATCTTCCATGGTCTTAGCCATATACACTGGCTGCTCGCAATGCGTGCAGAACTTAACATCATCCGACTCAGTACTTTCAAAATCTTGCCATTTTCTAGAACAAACAAACTTAAACCGACAGCGAACATCATCAGCCTTATAAGCAGAAGAGCTAGTAGAAGAAATATTAGCAACAGGTATTCGAACCGACTCAGGCACAGTTACATCCTTAACTCTAATTTCATAATTCCTTCTAATAAAAGTAGGAATTTCAAAAAAACGATCTTCAGGAATATCCAGATGGCTAGGCTCAGCAATATCTTCCTTACTGCGCTCAGTAGACTGACCGTATTTATAAAAAGAAAAAGCCACTATAACTACCAGCAAAACCACAATAGCGAACAGCAATAATTGAACATCCATATTTCACCTAATTACTTACATTAAAGTCTCGAAAGACACACCATCGCGTTTCAGCTGAAACGCTTCTCTGCCTGCAGCCCCCATAAACTCATTACCACCCACCCAAAGCGACAACTCATTCTGATGCGCCAACTGATAAGCCCACTTCACCACCGCCACCGAACGCTCGGCATCACAGGTAAAATACGCCGCTAACTCATCCTCAATTAAACCACCATGCAAAATAATATTCTGCTCATACCAACGATCTGCATGAGACTGGCAAGCCAGATGCGCGCTCTTGCTGTTATTACAACGGCTATGGGCCAAAACAAAGTTATGACCTAAATCGGTGGGGTAACGCGCCCAAGGAATAAAATGATCAACCTCACCCCTTTCCTTCACACCATTGTGAGCATTAATCGGTTTCTGGCAATAAAAACAACAGCCCTTTTGAATGTCTAATAGCAGCGGCTGTACCTGGACTAGCGAAGCCCGAGCAGAGCCAAATAAAAACGAATCTAAATCGCTCTCGCCAATCAAACTTTGGTTAGCGCCAATACTGCGAATCTTATCCAGCCAATGACTGCGAGACAGAGAAATCACCAAATCATAAAACCGCTGAAAACAACTCATCACCCCCGCATTCAGCTCAATATGAGAACGACTCATAGAATGCGGATATAAAAAACACACAGGCGCACGCTGCAAAATTTGCAAACGCCATAAAGGGCCGTCTTGCAAAGTACGCTTAGCTTGAGTTAATAACTTGCCCCAAGCCGGGCTTGCCTTAACACGGCTAAAACTTTGCAAGTTTTGATCACGCAATAAACCCAGCTCGGTAATTAACTTAGCCTGCTTACCGGTACTTTGATGCAAACGCTCATGTTCGCTATACGGCAAAGAATGACGCCAATAAAGCTCAATAAACTTCTAGGCTAACTCATCAATCGTAATAACACCCTCATCAGCCCGCTTAGTAATACACACATCCGCCAAGGCATGTAACAAAGCAAACTTATAGGTGGCAACAAAATCCCCTTCCACCAAAAGGCGCTGAAAATACGCAATAAACTGAAGTTGAAACTGCGCAGACGGAAAACTATTCATAACCACTCTCTAATACAACAGGCTCTAAAACAACAGGCTCTAAAACAACAGGCTCTAAAACAATACAGTTCCAAACCACACCATCACGGCCACCCTCATCACCAGAGCTATAAAATGCCTTCTGGGTAAATAAACCATTGGCGAATACATTCACATCAACCTCATGAAATACCCGCTCAGACTCATCCGCCTGATTGCGCCAAGTAATCACCACCACAGCACCGGGCGCTGCTAACTGATTAAGCCGTTGCAAAGCCACCCTTTGCGCTTCTGGGGTTAAGTGCATCCACACAGCACTGACCAAGATAAAATCATAAGCAGACTGTAATTCAGGGTTATTACGCAACGACAGCAACTCAGGCAAAGAACCATCTAACCAGAAAACGTTTTGACCTCGAGTAATAGCGCCCCCTAAACGGCTTAAACCCGCAGCTGGTTCAACCGCCACTACGTTCCAGCCTTTTGCTGCTAACCAAGATGCATCTCGGCCTGAGCCTGCGCCTATGTCTAGGGCGCGGTTTGCGGTGATAGATTGGAATTGAAATTGAGAGTTGGATAGATTCGGTAAGTGAGGTAGCCAAGTGGAGTGAACAGCCTCTGGGGAAAGGCTGTTGTATTGGTTGGATAGGCGTTGGGCGTGGGTGGTGTAGTAATCCATCATTTACTCATTTATGTGATAGCAATTCGAGATTTAAAATCCTCAAATACCTGCGATAAATACTCTTTATTAGGTTTGCACTGATCACTCTTAGGCAAGATCAAAGTCTTTTGATCGTAACGGTGAAAGGCTTTCTTCACGAAATCATTATCACCAAATTCATCCAGCGCCTCACTGACATGGATTTTATAATTCGCATCAATACCAATCAGCTTTCGGTCATAAGCGCGGTGATGCAGATTGCTTAAAGCAATACCATTATTCACCACCTGATGCGTGCCAATTAAACCATCAGGAATAATATGCGCAGCCTCAATTAAGCGCTTCTCTGCCATACCCGTAATAGCGCACTTATTCCTATAGACATCTAATACAGCTTTTCGGAAAGAAGCCTGATGCATACGTACTTTTGAATTGCGTACCAAATATCGGCTTTCGATTTCATCTGGCACACTAAACTCAAAGCTATTAGTATCGGTTCTATTTGAAGCAAGTTTGCTTGTATCAAAGATAGGTTTTGCAATACCCACTAAAACCCTAGCAAAGCCTTGATCAGGATAAATCTCATCAATGAAGCAAGGCCACAAAGCTTTATAAACTGCAGGGGCTATGGCATGGAAATAGATAAAAGGCTGCTTGTTCTCATAGGCTTGCCACAAGCAAACGTTACGTCCGCCTCTGGGGTCACCTTTTTGAAGAGAGTATTGGTAATAACCATCATCAGTGAGCTGATCGTTGTAGATACTTGCTGCGCCATCGCGAGACATGGTCGTTTTAATGCTTAAAACACCTTCAGCCATCTGCTTAGGTTTAAAAATACCAACGGCCCTACTATCTAAACGAACCAACTCACCATTTAACTGAAAGCCTTCCTCGATAACAGCAGAAGGGATAGAGTCACCGTAAAGTAGCTCTAGTTGTTTTAGGTGTTTGAATGCAGCGCTAATTAAATCCATTAAATATCCATAACCCGTTGAAAAGTTTTAAACAGTAATTTAAAACTAGCATCAGATTAAAAATAAACTAATGCTTAGTCATATCACAACTAAATTTTAGCTGCTAAATCTAATCCAACAGAAAATAAAAACATTTGAAATATAAATGCAAAAGTAACACCAGTAGCATTAATAAAACCAAACTTACTTATTCCACTTCCAAAAACCCGAAATACAAAGGTCGCAAAAACGCCAGCCAAACTTATCAATAAAAATAGTGTGAAAGCGACAGCAAGGGCAACCACCACATAGTTATCTTTTGAAAAATACTCATTCCGTAAAAAAATTGCCAAAACCAAGAAAGAAACTAAATAGCCAGTTCTTTCCAAAAGCATCATCACATTATCAAAATTAAGCCCTTCGGCTTCACCACTGACATTCAATTTCTTCAAGATCATCCTATTTGAAGAATCCTTAGTAACCCCCATCAAAACTGGAAACAGAATCATCCATAAAAATATTAAAATCACCAAGAAAAAGCTACTACCATAGAAGCTTTCATTTTGTATTGCCATTACAATCAAAGTGATTAAAAACAGACTTAACACTGCGACCAAACCAACCAAATACTTATCAACTTTAGATTTTTCAATTAAGCTAGCATCCAAATTGTTTTCATTCATTTTCATCTCCAATTAAAGTGTTGAATAATATTTAGTGCGCTAACATCAATGCAGAATCATCTACAAAAATATTCGCAGGTTCATCAAAAAACTCATTCACTAAAAAGCATGTGGCGATAGCAACTGCTGCTGATACACCGACTACCCAGAGGTCGTCTGGATGCCCTGCAATAAGATCTGCCTTATCGACAACTAAGTTATAAGGTATCGTGTAAAATGGACGAAAGACTTCTAGCACAGTTCCTCTGTCACCCCAAAGCCAAAAAGCTACAATACTCCCAGAAAAAGTTAGTATCGACGCAAATAGAGCATACGCTTTCCTCAACACACCATTAAAATCATTCCACTGATTGATAGGCAACATTGGATGATTATTGTAATCTTGCATTAATGCCTCCATCTCAGGCTCTAAAGTGGATAAACTTGCACTAATTTCTTTCCCTACCTTACTTCTCAAACTGTAGCTGCCATCTTTATTTTTAGATACGTTATTCTTACTGGCTTTAGAGTGTTCTTTATCAATCAAATGGCCTAATTCATTAACTTTATAATACAAATCATCTAATTCTTGCCGCGACGAATCTGGCACATGAAAGCCACCATTACGTTGAACTACCTTGATCTTCCTATTTGCTATCACTCCAAAAAATATTGCGCAAATCAATATCACGTAAGGTGTAACCACTGCTATTGCTAATAATACAACCAGAGCAATAACCATGATTATTGCGCCTGAATCTGAACCACCTTTTTTTCTACTAGCCATCTTGTTTCCTTACTTTTTCGTTAATTTCAATTAAACTTTTTTAAAAATATAAAGCGATTGTCAATGCCCTATAAATTTTTCACCCCAAATCCTTCAAAGCCACACCACCACTACTCTTCCAGTTATCCAAGCCATTAGAATGCCCACCACGAACAATAGAAGCAGCAGCGCTAGGGCTAGAGAACTCATAGTCTTTAGTGAATTCATAATGATCCCCCATAAGCACTAGCAAGCCATCTGTCACATACTGCTCACGCTTCTCAGCAAATCGACCAGCGGAGTCTCTATGCTCTTTAACCGCTTGTGAGCCTTTAAATACCACAAAGCCATTAGCACTGCGCTTACCTTTAGCGGTTAAACCCTTAATCGTACACGTCAGCAAACTCTCAGCTTGCTTAGCATCAGACTGTGAACTCTCACTCTCTACCACCTTAAACGCATCTACCGCACCGCCTAATGAAAGCAGAGGTAATAGCTGTAGTACCTTTTCTAAATACACGTCCATTTCTGCCTGATCAGATTCAGGCAGCTTGGCACCACTACTGGCGTTATTTAATAGCTGTACGGTATTAGATTGATCAGCAAGGATGATAAGCGCACCTTCCAAATAACGTATGTGCGCTTTGGTAAGGTTTTCATCTTTGCTGACAAACGCAGCGACTTGGTTCCACTCACGTTTATCGTGCTGCTTTAAACGCTTAGTCACCGACTCGGCTTCACCAATATAAAGCGCTGGCTTGTCGGTATCGGCATCGACTCCGGTTAAGAAGTAGATGCCAGGGTTAAGCAGCTCTTCGCGCTGTAATAGCTGGGTTAATTCTGAGTGTGGGCCTGCAATGGCTTTGCCTGTCCAGTTGGAGATTTCCGCAGTGCGAATACCAGCAGGTTTACCGTCGGTTAGGAATAGTTTTATTGTGGCTGGTTGCATTGCCTATTCCTTATCCAACAATACATCAGCCATCATTTTTTCGTGTAACGCTATTACTTCAGGGTAATCTGGCCCCCAATTTTTATAGCTCATCATAAAAATTTGCTTTAGGCTCTCTACACTCTTTACGTTCTTTGATTTTATTTCATCCACATAATGTTCTTTCTTCGCTCCTGGCAAATAGTTACTCAGCTTAGAGTTTTTACTACGACTAATAAGACAAAGGTTACCAAAACTGTCTACACCATTAGGTAAAATATCAGTTTTCTCTAGAGGTAAACCACTTAAAGGCTTCCTCGGGTAGTAATGTTCCACAGATGAACGAAAGGTAAAACTAAAAACATTAAGCCGTTTATTCACATAGCTCATATCCACTCCCTCAAAGACTCTACCTGATTTAAGTCGTCGCCATAAAAGGTAATCTAAACGATTGAAAATGAAATTATGAATACTAGTCGATTGTTCTAAATGTATGTAACCAAAGTCAGCTGGAATAATAGGTTCTCGGTATGTCAGATCATAATAATCAATAGCCTCTTCCTGTGAAGCACCAAAACGACCATAGAAAAAACGATCATTCATATCTTCCAGATACTGAAAGTACGCTTGACCATCAACAAAACCATTATCATTACTTATTTGGTACAAATACGATAACGCATCATTTAGCCAGTGCTTATAAACCAAAGCGGGAAATGAAACATGAAACATAGAGAGCAGCATAATCAGATGCTTGTTTGTATTTTTATCTTCAGCACTGTTCACGTAATCAAATGTACTTTGCTTACGATCTGCATTTTTCCCGTAAAACTTAAGGGTTTGAAGAGTCCAACCCTCATCATTTTCACGTTTAATTATATATCGATCGAATAACATCCTAGATTTTAGTAGTGCCGTCAGGAATTGTTTTGGATCTGGTTTGTTTTCATCAAAGATGCTCAGCAAGCGCTTATCATCCAAAGGGATATCTTTTTTTGTATCCAGCCTGAGTACATGAAGCAAAAAGTTAGAAAAATTAATGACCGACCCAAACTTATCCTCAGCCTCAGAACCCGTTACCACGGCACTATCTTTTAATTTAGGCTTCTTAATAATATCTAATAGCGTTGAGCGAGTGTCGGTAGCCAGCTCTGAATCTGAGAAGCATCCACAAATATTATCAAAACAAGTTGGTATATCATTCCAGTTTTCAGAAAAGAGTTTTGTACGATAGTCCGAATCCAATCCCAACTGAACATAGCGGTTCATATCAGCACACGCATCCCATACCTTTGCAAAGGCATACCGCTCTTGATCCGTGTTAAGCTGTTTCATTAATCGTGCTTTTAGCACTTCATGTTTTTCTAATTGTTCACCACGGTTATTCATGATTTCGAAGTAATGATTCAAATCTGTATCGTCAGGTACTATTACCCGCAATATTTTTACATTATCCAACAGGAAGCGAGTAAATAACCCTATATCATCGACATTATTAGAAAGGCAGCGACAGACTATTTCATACGCCGAGCGTATTGATCGCTCAACTAAGTCTTCCTCAACAAGCTTCTTATTGATAAAAAGCGAGCGCAAGGTTTGATCAGATTTAGGGCGGCTATCAAAGCCCAGGTTTGAACGATCTATACCCGAGATAGGTTGACCAAATTTATTTTTCAAAGCTGCAAGGATGATGCTTAGTGTCGTATGTCGCTGCTGACCGTCTATAGTTTCGTAGTTTCCATTATTACGATCATTAACAACCAGACTTCCAATATAGTAATCCGCTTTTTCTCTCTGCTTAGCCACATCTAAAATATCTTGAATTAGCTGATCAATTTCTGGTTCACCCCAAGCATAATTACGCTGGTAAATGGGTATAATGTACTGACCTTCGCTAAATAGTCTTTCCACCGATAATTCATCAAGATACTTTTTGGACTTTTCGCTTTCGACTTTAATCATTATTCAATGCTCCATATTTTTTGAAGGCCGCCTTCAAACCATCAACTTTCGTCCCTTTTACATTTACAACTGGCGCAATAGGAAATGACAATACATCATATGGATGCAGCGCTCGTTTAATTACATCAAAAATCTGACCTGGCTCCTTCGCATGATTATCAATGGATTCAATACCAACACGATTCAACTCCAAGCGAATCCTATAGCTCCATAAAAAACACAACCTAGCTGCTTTTGATAACTCTGCATCACCAAATTTGTCGTAATAAAACATCACACTGCACAAAAACAAATTACGAACGTAATGATCCCCTTTACGACTTCGCCCATCATAACCATTAATTATTTTCAGCAAGCCAACCAACTCTTCTTTAGGGTCGACAAACAACTCTTTATACAATCCAATGTATCGCTGGATGTATTCAAAGAAGCGCTTGCCGTTAACCATAGGTTGATCTACTAAAAATGGATACTCCATTTCTTGCAAATCCCACTCCCGTACAGGGTCGCGATTGTATTGCTCTACTTGATAATTCAAAGCTTTCATAGAGGAGGTGAAAGGGTATGAATTTTGGTGCAGGTTTACCCCTTTAAAAATACCGATGTGTTCACGGGTGAACTCTTTGCCAGAGTCTCGCATAGCCCAATTACGCATGCGAAATAAATAATCGCCCATTACGGTATGTAAGCTGATTAATTCACCTTCAGGATTAACGTTGCATTCCCATGCTTCAACACAGGTCAGCCGTTCATTTTCTGTATTCAATTCCATTTCGCGTAAATGGAATGCTTTCAATAGGTCATAAGGCTCTAACTCTTTCCCTCTTGAGTTTTGTGAATCAAAAAATTGAAAGGCCTCACTCAAGTCATCGAGCACCACTTTAATCAGTTCACACTTATTAAGTAAAAAATCGGTTAACTCTTCGGTTTCAGGCTCGGTTAATTGATTTAAACGACTAGAAATAATGGCGGCATTATGCTGTAAATTTTCTTTTGATATATTGGAGTCAAACGAATGTTCAAGCAATTGGATTGACACAAGGTGGGACGTTCTTAAAAAATGACAAATCAACGTCAATGTTAATAAGCGTTGCTGCCCATCAACAATACTTAATATATTTGGTTTGTCTTTATCTTTGTGTAATACCACCGTACCTAATCGGTAACTTTTTTTATGCTTGTGCTTAATCACATCGTCAAGTAATTGATTCACATGAGATGCAGCCCATTTATATGGGCGCTGGTAATGCGGAATGGACAATGAGCTGGATAAAATATCTTTTACACTCACAACATCCTTGTTAATAATTGTCATATTAAATCAGCTTTAATTAATTTCTCTTCAGAATTTTTTCATTGAATACTCTAAAATCAAGCAGCTGCTACATCACTAGTAATAGTCAGCTGCTTAATGCGTTCGAACATAGGGATTAGTAATTCAAAGCTTTCAATTGGAAGGGTAGGAACAACCTCTTTAGCAAATCTCACCTTATCACCAGTAAATTCAATTATTTGCCCACCACCAGACTTCCTCTTAATTTGAAACCAATCCTCTAGTAGGGCCTCACTATAAAACAAAAGCTCAATAGGTAGGTGTGAATCAATCCCTCTTCCCCAGATTGAATCATCTGATTGAAGAACCTGAGGCTTAACTGCATCATTATTAGGAACTGGTAATAAAAAAGCATAATGATTAGGGCACTTAAGCTGTTTACTCATTCCTTTAAAGGGGTTTACTTCAATCAACACCCCTTTATTTAGCTCCTTTAGACCTTTCCAATCATCATACGCTTCATCAAAATCAAACAAAGCAATCATTATTCGATTGGGGTAATTTTTCTTAAGCTCCGCTCTAGAGAATAAATTCCTCAAAAAGTGCCTATCAAATGCACCTTGTATTTGGAAAGGACATTTAATTCCAGCATTCAACTTCTTCCAAGCTGCTTCCAATATAATTTCATCTGTCACACCCTCTGTAAATATCACAGGTCCCTCAGAATTATCCAAGACATGGTTTATATTAAGTTTTGCTTCTCCTTCACTGAAGGATATCAACCCAGAGGATAAGGATTTAATTACGTCAGACTTATTACCTCGTCCGACACTGACAACTCCATCAATATTTCCTAGAACATTAATGTTCACATCGTCAACACTTGAAATAGTCGATGCACTATGACTAGTCATAAGAACATGATTTGTTTGTGCAGCACCTTCACTAATGTCATTAACTTGCTTAAGAAAATCAAACTGCCATTCAGGATGCAAAAATGAATCTGGCTCATCAAGTAATGTAATACAATGTTTGTCTTTGAATACTTCGGATACTGCATATATATAAACAGATTGAAGTTGACCATCACTAAAGTCGTTAAGCGTTGTTAGTTGATCGCCAGTAGTTGTTACATCAACATTAATTTCAGAAAGCATTCCCAATGTTTTCAGGTTATCTAGGAATGTAAATTGCTCAAAAATACCAGAGCTTTCGAACACCTTTTGAAATAATTCAATATTAACCGAAATTTTGTATTGATCTTTTTCGGATATATATATGCTGGCATGATTGAATTCACCTTTAATGCAACTCTTTAGGTTGTATAAAAACTCACCAGTAATACCATCCGCCCCCCAGAAATGACTGCGTTGGTCGAATGATTCTATAGCCTCTAAATCTAACTCTTTTAGACGCGAGTCTGAAAAGGCTGGGCGCTTTAGTTCAACTTGAACCGTATCATTAACAGCAGTAATACCGAGTTTTTGGCAAATAAAGCTCTTTGCTTTACATGAATCCGGCTGAAAGAGTAAAACACTTAGCAATAGAGACTTATACATTGGCCCAATACCAATAAACTTCCTAGCTTCATTAATATTTGCTCCGCGAATCGTCGATTTAAAGTTCTCTTCGTATCGGTTAATAAGGTTTGTTACTGAGGAGTTATGACCAGAATAGTATACTAGTACATTCTCAGGTAGCGGTTGTGTGGTAAAAGTTTTTGTTCCTCTATTTGCGCCATTCAAGTAAAACTTATCTCCAGACCACTCTATAGAGACATCAGCCTCACCTAGCAAATAACGTATTTTATATTCAAACGAACAAGAAGATTTTTGTTCATAGAGATGACGAAATATCTCTATGATTGCTTCCAGCAAGTTTGACTTACCACTACCATTTTTACCAACCAAAACTTCTAAAAAACTGTCGTTATCGAAATCCAACGTAAAGTTCTTCAGGTTTTTATATTCACTAATAAATACGTGCTTTAAGCGCATGCTAATTCCTTTTATACAAGTGCGTTTTCGGCCATGGCATCGGCTAGATGAAGTTGGGTTGACCAAGATTCATTAACGCGTAATTTTAGTGAATCACATATAGCCATAAGTTCATTGACTCTTGACACTATGCGTAACTGTTCTTTAACAGGTGGCAAGGGTAAAATGATACTTCGGCTTTTAGTTACTGATATATTATCTTGTCCTGCAGTTCCAATAAGCTCAATAGAATGTAGAAAAGTACCAGCTAGTAGATAAGTATAAATATATGTATTTAAACTTGAGACTATAGGTCTAAAAAATGTAATTGCTTGATTGCAGTTCCACTCTGGATGACTATCAGGAATTATTGCTACCTTCCCTAATGGAGGGCCTACAATATTCATAACTACATCGCCAGGATAGAGAATAGAGCGCTTTAACTTTGTAGCGTTATACTCAGCGCTGACATATTGTGGTTTATAATCAAATGCAATCTCTTGATTCTTAATATTATATACCTTGAGATATGGTACGCCTTCATCTTCATTAAATTCTGTTTTAGGCGGTGTGGAACCAGAAGTAACGCTATAACAAATATCATCTAATCTGGTTAATCCCCAACCACTAGGCAGTTCAAACGGTTTCTCATCATCAATCGGCGGCAACGCCTTCTGCTTTTTAATTTTCTTATCTTTTATCAGCTGCTCTTTTTCGGCAGCGATTTTTTCTAGCAATACACTTGCGGGTTCGTCACTAGGGTCTTGTGGTACTAGTTTGCCCATAACAGCCAGTTGCAGGATGGTTTGTTTTAGCTGGTCGATGCTGTGTTCTGTGGTGAACAGTACATCGAAGTGTTGTGCTATGCGGTTCCATGCTTGGTCGAAGCTGCTTTCTTGACTACTATTAGCGCTACTCGCTGCCTTGTTTGTATTAGTCGGCATAGTTTGTGCGGCGGTTAATAGTGTATTGAGTAGAGTTTCTACTAGGGTTTGGTGGGCGGTTAAGCTGGTTTCGGTTTGTTGTTCTAGTTGATCGCATAGGGCCATGAGTTCGTTGACTTTGGCTACGATGCGAGGCTGTTCCTTAGTTGGAGGTAGAGCGATAACTATTGGATAGACTTTCCTACCGGAGATTACAGGTTGCGCTGTAGCACTATCATTTTCATTAAGATTCGTTGCCTTAAGGAGCCATGACAAATACATTAAACTTATATTATCTTCTGAAAACTTGGTGATAAATGCATTATCTGTTACCCATGCCAGCTTTGGTGTTACATGTACAGATCCGCAATAAAATCCTACCCTTCCTATTACCAATGTTTCTTTTTTGACATTTCCAGCATCGTGATGCCCTGTAACTCCATTACCTCCATAGACTGGAATACTCCCTTCTCTATTCATTTTAGCTGCCGTGAGGCCAGCACCTGAAGATATGGAAATGATTGATCCTAACCGAACAAACTCCCAACCCTTCGGCAAAGTAAACGGTTTCTCTTCTTCCGTTATTACAGACAAAGGCTTCTGTTTTTTAATTTTTCCATCTTTAATTAACTGCTCTTTCTCAGCAGCAATTTTTTCTAACAAAACAGAAGCAGGCTCATCACTCGGATCTTGTGGTACTAACAAACCACGCACAGCTAATTCTAAAATCAGCTCACGCAGTTTTTTAATTCCATACAGTTCAATTTTTTTACTGCTACCACGGCCTTGGGAACCACGTTTTTTAATGGCCGATGACCATACTTCTATATTATCGGTAATCAGCTGCTCGGCTGATTGTTTTGAGGCAGCCATTACTTGCTACCTTTATCGCTGTTATTAGATAGCGCTTCTGAAAGAATGCCTTTTAGCTGGTCACGCAAGGTTTGGATATCAGCTTGCTGTTTTGAATAGTCTGCTAGCAACTCTTCAGGGTCGTGGCTGATTACTTCGCCCACGTGTGGGTTTTTAATATCTAGGTTGTAGTTGCGTTCAATAATGTCATCAATGCTTACTTTCCAAGCTTGCTCATTTTCTTGGCGGTTTTTGCGCTTGGTTTTTGCACCTATACTTTTTCCTTCACCCCACCAGTCTGCACAGGCATCAAAGTCTGTTAGCTTCATCGGTTTGGTTTTGTTAAAGGCTTTTACGCCTTCTGGTAGTGGTACTTCGTAATACCAAATGTCTTTAGTTGGTTTGCCCTTATCAAAAAATAAGATATTAGTTTTAATACTGGTATAGGGGGCGAATACGGAATTCGGTAAACGCACTAAGGTATGTAGATTACATTCTTCTAATAGCAGTTTTTTAATTTTGGTTTTTACGCCTTCACCAAATAAGGTGCCGTCGGGTAATACTACGGCAGCACGGCCTTTCTCATTAAGCACTTCGATAATGTATTGCAAAAACAGATCGGCGGTTTCGCGGGTTTGGTATTCCGCTGGGAAGTTCTTTTCGATGCCGTCTTCTTCGGTGCCACCGAACGGCGGGTTGGATACCACCACGTCGACCATGTCGTCTTCGTCTAAGCTGGAAAGCGGTTTGTTTAGGGTATTGCCATGGCGAATCTTTTTAGGCACTTCAATGCCGTGCAATAACATATTGGTGGTACACAATAGATGTGGCAGTTGTTTTTTCTCTACCCCGCGTACGGAATCTTGTAATTGCTGCTGGCCTTCGGAATCTTTTACTTGGGCTTTTAGCGTATCGACTGTGCAGGCTAAGAAACCGCCCGTACCACAAGCTGGGTCGAATACCGACTCGCCCAATTTAGGGTTGATCATTTGCACGATAAAACGGGTGACTGCACGTGGGGTATAAAACTCCCCTGCGTTACCGGCGCTTTGCAGGTCTTTTAGAATTTGCTCGTACAGGTCACCAAACAAGTGGCGTTCTTGTGAGTTGGTGAAGTCGATTTCATTGAGCTTGTTAATTACCTGGCGTAATAGCGTGCCGTTTTTCATGTAGTTGAAGGCATCGCTAAAGGCTTCTTTCGCCACGTAACCGCGCGGGTTTTTATCGATGGGGGCAGTTAAGGTTTTTAGGTTTTGTATTAGGTCGTTATTCACGAATTCTAATAGGTCGTCACCTGTAATGCCTTGGCTATTCGCTGCCCAGTTTCGCCATAGGTATTCTTCTGGAATTGGAGCTGTGTAGTTGTCTTGCTCGTCTTCTAGCTCTTCTTCTTGGGCGTCGAATATTTTTAAGAATAATAACCAAGATAGCTGGCCTAGGCGCTGGGCATCGCCATCGACCCCAGCGTCTTTGCGCATAATGTCTTGAATGGATTTAATGGCGCTGGATATGGACATGATAGTGCTCGTTGTGAATTCTGTAATACTGGTTTAGTGCTAGGCGCTTTGTGGCTCAAATTCGTCAACGGCCTGATACAGCGCGTTTTCTAATTCGCTGATGGCTTGCTCGTATTGGTCTTTGCCACCAAAGATGTTCTTTTTGATTTCTAAAGGGCGGCCGATTTTATCAAATGGCGTGACTTTAAGCACTTGCTTAGATTCGATTTCGCTAATGCCGCTGTTTTCGTATTTTTCTAATAGATTATTGAGCACTTGTTGAGCAACTTCGCTGTACTCACCGAAGTAATTGCGCTTTTTCACGTTATTGGCGCGTTCTTTACGGGTGAGCGGTGGCTGGTCGAAGGCGACGTGGCAAATTAAATCGAATGGGTCTAGCTCGCGGCTTACGTCTTCTTCTAGGGCTTGCCAGATCACACCAGCGTCGGCCAGTTCGTCGATGATGGCTTGCTTGCGTTCGGTTGCGTTCCATTTTTTGATGAAGTCGTCTAGGGTGCCGTATTCTTTCATTACGGTTTTGCGGGTGTAGTCTTTGAACGATTCGGTAACGAGCTTGCCGTCGGCGTCGTAATACTGCACGCGTTCGTTGAGCTTTTTAACGGTGACACCGCTGACGTGGAATTTTACGAAGGGTTCTCTTTCACCACCTTCGCCTTCATCACTGCCGCCACCTTGGCCTGTTTCGAAGGTATTGCCTGTGCCATCGTCTTGATAGCCTTCTTCGCCTTCGGCTATGCCGCCTGTTTCATCATCGTTTTCACCATTACTTTCATCATTGAGGTCGGCAAATTCATTATCGAACTTGTCGTTATCTAAATCAGTGATGTCGTCAGTGCTGCTCACCATGACTTGCTCGGGTATACCATCGAAGCGTTCATCGGCAAACAGTTCGGTGGCTTTTTTGAAATCTAAAATTGTGAACCACAGCTTGCCATAGCGGTCGTCGATGCGGGTGCCACGGCCAATGATCTGTTTGAACTTGGTCATGGATTGGATGTTTTGATCGAGCACCACCAACTTACAGGTTTTGGCGTCTACTCCTGTGGTCATTAGCTCGGAGGTGGTGGCGATGACTGGGTATTTCTTTTTCGGGTTGATGAAGTTATCGAGTTGGGCTTTGCCTAGGTCGTCATCACCAGTGATTTTCATCACGTATTTTTCGTTTTCGGCCACTTGCTCTGGGTTTAGGTTTACCAGTGCTTGGCGCATGCGTTCGGCGTGGTTGATGTCGTTACAGAAGACGATGGTTTTTGCCATGGGGTCGGTGCGCTTTAAATAGCCGGTAATGGTTTCGGCTACCAGCTGGGTGCGCTCGTCTATGATCAGGGTGCGGTCAAAGTCTTTTTGGTTGTAGATGCGGTCGGTAATTTTTTCGCCGTTTTTATCCACCATGCCTTTGCTTGGGCGCCAGCCTTGTACGTCTACGTCTAGATCGACACGCACGACTTTATAGGGGGCTAAGAAACCATCTTCGATGCCTTCTTTTAGCGAGTAGGTATACACAGACTCGCCGAAGTAGTCGATGTTCGATACTTCTTCGGTTTCTTTGGGGGTGGCGGTTAGGCCGATTTGGGTGGCCGAGCCGAAGTATTCTAAAATTTCACGCCATGCGCTGTCTTCTGCGGCGCTGCCTCGGTGGCACTCGTCGATGACGATGAGGTCGAAGAAGTCTGGGTCTACTTGTTTGTAGGCTTTTTGATATTCTTCTGGGCCGGTAAGCGCTTGGTATAGCGCTAGGTGTATTTCATAAGCCGGATCGACTGTGCGCCCTGTGATCTTGGTCATGGCTTCGCCGAAAGGCTGGAAGTCGTTGATACGGGTTTGATCAACCAAGATGTTGCGATCGGCTAAAAATAGAATGCGTTTTTTCTGCTTGGCTTTCCATAAGCGCCAGATGATTTGAAAGGCGGTATAGGTTTTACCTGTGCCTGTGGCCATGACCAGTAAGTTACGGTCTTGCCCACGAGATACCGCTTCGACGGTTTTGTTAATGGCTTGCAGCTGATAATAGCGTGGGGCTTTACCACTGCCATCGTCGTAATAATCTTGGGTAATAAACGGCAGCTGGTGTTCGGTATAACCTTTGAAAGCGCAGTATTTTTGCCATAGCTGATCAGGTGTTGGAAAGTCTTCTAGGCTGATTTGTGTTTCTAGCTGGCCGCCATTGGCTGGGGCGGTTTTATCGTGAAAGATAAAACCATCACCATTACTGGTGAAGGCAAATGGCACATCAAGTAAGCGGGCATAATCTAAGCTCTGCTGCATGCCTTTGTTGATGCTGTGTTTGTTGGCTTTGGCTTCTATTACCGCTAACGGCATGTTGGGCTTGTGGTATAGAACGATGTCGGCGGATTTAACGGTTTTACGGATACCCATGTTGCCACGAACGATGACTTTGCCATCTCGTAGAGCGACTTCTTGCCTGATTTGCAGCATGTCATCCCAGCCTGCGGTTTTTACGGCGGGCATGATGTATTTGCTGATGATGTCGGCTTCGCTGAGGCTTTTCTTATCCATGATGCCAGTATATCCGTAACTTTTAAGCGGGTTTTGATTCTGGTAGGAAGAGTGCCTTATTTGGGGGCATATTTCAAGGTTAATGAGTGTTTTGTGAATGACAGTTTACGCTTAATAAATCTAGATCAAGATTATCGATATGCAGAGGGTTAAGGCCAAAGCCAAGACTATTGCTTGGATGTGTTTAGAAAGCTTTGCTCTTCGGTATTTATTAGGTCTTGCAGCTCGCCTGTGGTCTGCATTTTTTGCATCTCGGCTGCTAAGGCTTGGGCTATGTTGGCGGAGTTGTTGTGTAGGTAGTGATAAAGCGGGATTTCCATGAAGGATTTTTCGGATATCACTAGCTTGTCTTCGAGTTTGAATTTTCGAATAAAGTGCTCTGCCCCCAGTTTTGAGAATAATACGACGTCTACTCGGCCATGGATTAAGGCTTTGAATAAGCCTTCTAGGTCGTTATAGATTTCACGGGTTAGGTGTTTGCTCATTTTCTCGGCCAGGGCATAGCCTCGCAGTACGCCTATTCGGTATTCCTTTAGATCTGCCAGTTGCTGAATGGGTGGGTTGTTTTTTGTTTGTAGGGTTACCAGCTTTATGGTGCCGATCGCATACGGTATGTGGATTAAGTTTGGGTATCTTTCGGCGACTAAGCTAGACCGTGCTAGTTCGCCATTAACCGCACCATTATTGGCTTCAATCAGCGATCGCTTGGGTGGGAAGTTCACTAGGGTTATGGAATGCCCTAGGCGCTGGTAGATCTGGCTCATGATGTTCTGTGATACGGCTAAGCGTGGGGTTGGTTGATTTATGGAGGCTATGCGGACTTCTTTGGCGTGGGTTATGCCTGATGTCAGACCGGTGAGTATCAGTATGATTAGGGTATTGCGCATAATGACTTCCATTAGATGACTTCCATTAGATGACTTCCATTAGATGACTTCCATTAAATGACTTTCGTTAAATGGCTTTTGTGCAGCGGTCTTTGCGCACCACGTCTATTCAAATCATAGCAGTGTTTGTTGACACTAGGTTCTCTAGGATTGTGCTTATACCGTGTTATTGATGGCAGATAGAAATTAGTTCTCATGATTAGGTACTAAAGCTGGGCCGTCTCCTTATTAATGACCAAGCTGTTTATGTTTAAATGGCTGTTTTTTATAAAGCTACCCAATTTCAACCCTATACAGCACAGGATGTGTGTTAAGAGACTTAGGACGATCATATGGCCTGCCAAGAGAATATTGTACATATCACCCCAGTTAATGCGTTGCCTCCTTTGAAGATTGGGGTGTTTTTTGATGGGACTGGGAATAATAATGACAACGATAGCAAATACTCTAATGTAAAATATATTTATGATATGCACCTAGGTGATGGAAAGGAAATTGAGAACAACTTTAAAACCAGAAAGTTTTATCAACGTGGGGTTGGCTCACACGAAGATGATAGTTTCACCGAATCTGGTATGGGAACAGGGTCAGGTAAACGCTTTGACAATGTGATATTTCATATAGAGAAGTATATTACTGATTATAAAGAGAAAGCTGATGATATTCTTCCTACTATCATTCAACTCGATGTGTTTGGTTTTAGCCGAGGTGCCGCTATGGCACGTCATTTTGTTAACTGTATAAAGCAAAACTATTTTGATTTCAAAGATCCTGAGATCAACAAATTTTTTTCCAATCACAACATTAAAATCAACTTCTTGGGTATTTTCGATACTGTTGGGTCTTTTGGCATAGCAGGCGATAACGATGATCTTGGCTTTAGTTTCCACATCAAACCATCCTGGATTGAATCAAAAGCCGTTCATATTTACGCTCTTAACGAGTACCGCTGGGGCTTCGACTTACAATCTTTATCTAAAGAACAAGACTCAAACTACCCTATCAATATTTTCGATGAGAAACTCATCGAAGTAGGCCTTCCTGGTGTGCATTCCGATATTGGTGGTGGTTATATGATGAATGAATTTGAACAATTTTCTGACAATAGCCTTTTAGCTTGTATAGCTTTAGAGGTAATGGCAAATTATGCTATCGACAATAAAGTTCCTCTAGGCTGTGATTATAAAGATGCCGGCAGAAGGAGTGCTGCAGCTAACAATAAAAGTTTCGGTGAGGTGGAGTTATGCTTCAACATTATTAAACCCTACATTGAAGATAATAATTTACGAGCCCCTATAGGTTTATGGCGTGAACATATTGCTTTGGCTGATATTTGCCAATTCAAACTTGATAAAGCTAATTCGGACCTCAAAAATTTATGGGCCGGTGAGGATGATAGCGTTGTTGATCAGCACAAATCAGACGTAAGACATTATGAAAAAAAACTTACATTAATCAATGATCAAGTGGCGTTATCTGAACATGCTCTCGAAAAGAATTTTAATAGTGAGAGTGAATTTGAGGATTTTAGAATAAATTACGATATTCTCTATCAAAACTACATGCATAGATCCCACTCACCTTTTAATTCGACTCCATTTATGGGCAAAGAAGATGCTGATGAGAACTTTTGGCTATGGAATAAAACCATTTCTGATGAGAGGCCCCACAGAGACATTTTCTATAATCAATTCAAAGATTTCGATAAAATAAATAATAAAATGAAGAAAAGAGTCGGCGGTAGAAAAGGTAACGCAAACAACCCTATTGAGTTTCACCCGCTAGAATCTGAACTATGGAATGATAAAACCCTTGATTAAATATATTCGCTTTATAATATTTTTCGGAACGATACTCCTTCTCTCTGGCTGCGAAGCAATCTTCGCAACTAAGAACTATGTGAAATCTATTTTTCATGAAGAGGTGGTATTTTTCTACACGTCTACTAGTTACCCAAATCAACTTCAAGACAGTGCAAATAAAAGCCTTAGACAAAGAACATTAGTTTTTGGCCCTTACATGCCTAATATTGGAGGCGGCGGAGGAGCCTTCGGTGGTAATTATCATCCATACAAAGACTCAATGGAAGGTGAAGAAATAGTCGCATTCTGGCGCATGCCTACCAAAGATAAAATGCTCCATTATTACGTTCGTAGCGACCCCAACCAAGGAATTATCAGAGCCGATAGAGATGGCCATAACGCCTATCACGTTGGGGTGGCATTAGGACCGATGAGGGTATTGAAAGCTGCCTTGACGGATGAACAACTTGAAAACGCAGATATCGTTGATTATACCCTTTCAGGGAAACCACTTTATTACCGCTGGGGTGATTGGGATAAACTGTATTACATTACGGGAATTTTTACTGCGCGTGAGTTAAAGACTATTCCTCGAAAATTCAATGAAATACAAGCTATTGCTGTTACATCAGATCAATACGACAAGCTATACAAACGCTGCCATAGTGACTGGCGAGAGGTTAAATGTTTTATGGATGAAGGTTTTCCAGATTTAACCCCTGAACAATTGGCCTATATTCAAGCTAGAAAACACCCTGATGATGACGATCGTTTAGCAGGTAAATTTCCTAAGCCTGAGCGCCGAGTGAACCGTTGGTTGTAAAGTGAATTTATACTTACGTTATTTCTCATCCCCCTCTTGCACAATAATCAATGCCTCCTCTTAAAATGCACTTGGTAATCTCTATGATACAAGATTAA
>Ga0209184_1000975_pt1 | contig 22756 bp, 16 predicted proteins | sample EN8Hudsemesocosm_2_FD_184627 | JGI IMG/M metagenome (GOLD analysis project Ga0209184, IMG submission 184627) | Methane-oxidizing microbial communities from mesocosms in the Hudson Canyon - EN8C Hudson Canyon (SPAdes) (version 2) | ecosystem: Environmental > Aquatic > Marine > Cold seeps | place... | reverse complement strand
TCCCCATTTCTGCTCGGAGCTCTGGATCAAGTGCGAGCTTAATAATCGCATCGCACATTTTTTCGTAACTCCCTGCTTTTATACCAATACGGTTTGTTTCTAAAATATCGTCAGGGTCCACACACAAACTAACTACCGGAACCTCACGCATCCATGCTTGGATAAACGTATTTGAGAAACCTTCCATTACGCTCGTATTCACCAATAAGTCTGCCGATGAAAGAACGTTATTTACATCGCACTGTTCAAGTTCTCCTAAATACGATAGAGATTCCGTTTCATTTATATCATCTAGTGTTTTTTGATAATTGTTATCACTTTTAATCCGCCCCATCATTATAAATGATGCATCTAACTTGTTGCTTAGTTCCTTAGCGAGACGTACGAAAAGCTCTGGTTGTTTGGCAGGTTTAAAATTAGCGATCCATACTACTTTCAACTTAGAAGTTTTTATAATCGGTTCACTCGGTTTTGGGTGAAAGTTTTTGATAACCTTGTCAGCAGCGCGTCCGTAATATTTCTCTAACAGTTCAGATTGAGTCCTGGTTTGCGCTATAATATTTGTGGCATTTCTAATCCCATATTCAAGTATTTTTTGATCTGCAATTTTTAATCTTGGACCTAAATCTCGAGTTCTGGGAGAAACATCCATATCATGCGATATATGCCAAATTAACTTTGCATTGTTCTTCTTTGCATACCAGGCTGCTACGCCAGTATAAGAACAAGCAACTCGCTGATAAATGACATGTGGTTTAATTTTATTTAGTGATTCAAGCAAGCTTTTTGTACCCAATAAAAACGCATATCTATCTAGCTTTTTAAAACAACTTTGAATCTGAATGATTTTATATTGATTTGGTTCAAATGATTGATTTACTCGACGAGCAAGGAACGTTAGATCGAACTCAGCATAACTCAACAGTTTCTTTGTAATATAAGAAACTTGACATTCCGCTCCCCCAAATGCTGCAGACCAATGACTTGGCATAACAATGCATATCCTTTTTTTAACTGTCACAATAATGTTTCCTATGAAGTTGGAAGGTATTTTTTAGCTTGATGCATGTTTGGCAGCTTTAGCCGTGAGGATTCCGCCACTATGTAACCGGAGAAATACCAATAAATATACGAAATAGCATTGCTCCCGAGAATATTTGTATAAAACAGTGAAATAACGATAATAAAAATTACACCAACCCACCCTAAAGCAATATCACTAGTCAATCCTTTAGCATTAACTAGCTTTGAAGCATCCCTAAAAAGTAAGCCGTTAAAAAGTATCATGAGTAATACGCCAAAAATGCCTATTTCCCATAATAAAGTTGATATGGTATGCGTTACGTAAAGTCCATATCTATTATAAAATTCTCCCGAAAACTCATCCCCTAAGGATGAATGTGAAACATTACCAATGCCCAACCCAAATACTGGTGAAACCACGTTCTTCGACAATTTTGATATGGGTAAAATTATCGCGTCTAGCCTCCCGACAGCACCAACATTAATTTTTTCTTCACTTTTCAATAAATATCCTTCTATCTCCCCATCTTTCATAAGGAAATCTGTAATATTTCGCCCTTTAGGTGCCATAAAATGATCGTAAACAGGAATAAATATACCTAATAAAACGACAGCTACTAATCCGACACGAAGTAGGCTTTTAACCCTATGAATACCATTTTCAGCCGCAATAGCTGGAATAATTAGAGCAAGAGGCAATAAAAAAACAGTTACTTTTGTCTCATTTATCATTGTGGGTACAACAAATAGTGCTAGCAATAACCAATAGGTATGTGCAGCAATACGTTTTCGAATTCTAAACGCTGTTAGCAAAGTTATGGCGCATATCAAATAGATAGTCAGTAGTCCTGACCCTCTGGATGCTGCTCCAAGAGTGCCACCCACTAAGTCTCCGGTTAGAAAATCTGGCGACAGAACAAACCTCTGATAAAGGGCAATAGGCAACTGAATGAGAGTTAGGCACACCAGCAATAATAGAAATCCTTTTATTTCCTTTTCAGAGAAATCATATACAAGGGGTAAGAAGAAGAAAGGAAGGTATTTAAAATATTGTCGTATTGCGACAAAAAGTACTTCAGGTTTAACGCTATTCAATAAAATTCCGGCTAAAATATTTAGCGCCAAAAATATAAAAAGAAACCAATATAGTGGACTTAGGCGAAATGATTTACGAATAGCCAGCTGACAACAAACAATTACCCCTACAAGGCAAGACAACATCTCTGGTAGGAAGGTAAATATACGAGGCAACACACCAATGCCCTGTAAATAATCAAGCAGAAAGACGGACAAAAACAATGAATATATTATAATTTTCATTGGTGAACTCTTTTTAATTTGTCTTTATAGTTTGGTAAGACAAGGTTGAGTCAATCGACTACCTAAATCTTCTCATGTTCGTTCAATATTAGTTCTAAGCATATGCTATGTGATTCCTTTACGTATAAAAAATATCTTTTTTACTTTACGTTGCGCTCTAATCCATATCAATTTATAGGTCACCCACTTTAATACACAAAAGTGACACAGTATTTTTTCTCTAAAGCTCATTGGTACCCGATTAACACTACTTAAGTAAGAGAATGTATGTCGAGCATAAACTGGAAGTATTAACTTGTTCTTGTTCAAGGGGTCAAACCAGGCTGCAATCTCCGCCTTAGCTTTTGGACCGGCTTTATACGCGCCTCCAGCCTGGTCTGGGTGGGTTCTTCGGAAAAATAAACGATCGGTTATTCGATATATTTTCCCCCTTAATACGAATTCACCAAGCAATACTTTGTCAGACGATTCATAGGAGCCAATAAGTGGTGTTTTGCGCATACATTCTGTACGCACCAAACCACATATTGCATTCCACATTCCGGCTTTACGGAACAAATAACAATTTAATCGTTCGTGAGGAGTTTCACTTAAAAAATGAAGTTCATCATTGTAGTCTTTGACGTGGTTTCCATGTTCATCAATAATCCCAATCGCGGTATGAGCAACCAAAACATCGGGATAATGATCTAGTATAGATACACATTCCCGAAGATAACTTGGGGCTATCAGGTCATCTGCTGCTGCCCATTTGAAGTACCGTCCACGCGCCAAAGAAACTAATTGGTTGTAGTTTTTTGCTGCACCAATATTGCTATCATTTCGGACATATTTTATCCGCTTATCTATTGATGCATAAGATTGACAGATATCTCCTGTATCATCTGTAGAGGCATTGTCAGAGATAATCAATTCATAATCTTCAAACGTTTGAGACAGTATCGACTCCAAAGTTTCTTTAATGAATTGTTGTCCATTATAGACAGGCATGCCAATGCTTACCTTTGGAACAATAGATTGATTTTCTTCTGCGAACGTAGTTAAGGTAGCTTTTGTCATAACAAAAAACCTTGTTAATAAAACATAATTTTATATCCATTCTAAAAACTTAAATGAATACTTATTGGAATCAACCAGTTGTATTACTCTGATATTCTCGTTCTTTTAGGCAACACGGAATTAAGCACTTCCCGTAACTGTTTTATGGTTTCGGGAGACACGATGACCATCAGCAATAGATACGTGAGCCCTCCCGTTGCTATAAATGTAAGAAGTGTTAAATGATGGTTGTCAAAAGAACCGATTAAGTGCTTAAAACCAAACACAACACCCAACATGACCAAACTTGAAAAGAATGAGGCAGATAGTCCTTGGAGATATCGTAATATGTTGATTCCAGCGATTCTTCTCAGTAGATATAAATAAATTGGAAAATAAAGATAGCCTACAACAGTGTATGCAATTGCGACACCTATGATGCCCCACTGAATAGCTATCAGAAAAGCAACCACATTAGTCACTGCGATAGCGGCTTTCAAACAAAGCCAGATACCAGATCTACCGAGACTTACAAATACCGTATCGTAGAGTTTACTAATCGATGAAATAATTCCAATAAACACTAGAATCTGCAAGATGGGGACACTTTCCTGCCATTGGGAACCAAACATTAAAGGTACAAGTTCGACACTTATAGAAAGTATGCCTAGGTAAACTGGAAAAACAATAAACCCATGCAGATTTGAAGTAGAATAAAATTTAGTTTTTAGCTTAGCCAAATCATCCTGTAATTTTGCAAAAGCTGGCCAAACAACCTTATTAACCGTCCCTCCCAAAAATTCTACTAGCAGGTGTATGAGTCTGTATGCCACGGTATAATAGCCTAAAGCAACAGGTCCTAAAAAATAACCAATCAAAAAGGAATCGGACCTACGGCTAAAAAAATCGACGATATTAGCGCCCATCATATTAATACTAAAGCTAAATAAATCCTTAAAATGTTTAAAAGAGCTACTTGGGCCAGGCCGCCAATCACTCATAAACCATAGAATAGTTAAACCGATTAGAGATGTTGTTAATTGACGAAACACTAAGCTCCAAACACCGTAACCGCTAAAAGCAAGTGCGACACCAACTGCACCGCCCGTAACTTCTCCAACTAAGGTTCTTAGCGCTAGAGTTTTAAACTCCAAATTTCTACGCAATAATGAAACTTGTATTTGGCTCAGTGCTGTCATGATAAAAAGCAACGACAGGCATTGAATGATCGGTTCTAACCGTGCTTCACCATAGATTTCACTAAACCATCCGGCCAATAGGATAGTCGCTAGCATCATAACAAAACCGGCAATTACATCTACCCAAAATGCTGTATTGAGGTGCTCAGCTTCAAGTGTTTTACGTTGAATGACGGCAGTTCCAAGTCCAAAATAACTAAACACTTTTAGAAACGCGATCACGACGGTGGCCATAGCCACTAGACCAAACGACTCAGGTTCTAAAAGTCGCGCGAGCACAAGAAAAACGACAAACGAGATAAGCTGAGAACTGGCACCCTGTAGTCCAGTCCATACAAAGCCTTTGTATACTTTCTGTTTTAGACTCATTGCATTCTCTTTTGTTTGTGCTGAGAAGCTATTACAGCTTGGACGACCTGCATTACCCTATGGCGCACCATTGGGGGGTAATCCATCCACTGTAAAATAGTCAACTAATACGTTATGAGCCGGCGCTGAATTCCCCGCATTGCCACCAAACACACTCGTTGATGTAACGGTCAACGCGTGTGTATACCGTCCCGCTTCAGTCCAGATGGTTCCATCATAGGAATAATATTCAATCCAAAGATCCCCTGTGCGATTTACTCTAAGATAAAGTGGTGCCCCGTCGGGTATGGTTTTTCGGATACGTTTGGTTGCCACGCCACCGACGAAACTAGCTGAATAAATTCGCGTTCGAGTGCCATCATAGTGAAAATCAAATCGTAGCAGGTTGTCGTCATCCTGCTCCACGGTCATGCCCTGTATTTGATATCGTAGATTTACCGTTGAATTAAATTTCACTTCTAACTCAAAATCGGTGTTGTTGGCCAACTGACGTACGCGTGGTGCAAGTCGACCACTCGTCCATAAGTCATGGCTAGTGCCAGCAGGCACAGAAATTGACAATTCCGTACCGGTAAACGAGAAAGTGCTATCACCAATCGGGTCATAGATACTCCAAGCACTATCTAAATTCCCAGAATTAAAATCATCGGAGATTAATCCCGAGGGGCTGCCCGCTCCTGAGGTAGAAGTAGTAAACGTCAGATCGGAGCTTAATGCGGTATTACTGCTGCCGTCGGTCGAACTAGCTTGATAATGATACTCGGTATCTGAAGTTAAGCCGTTAAGGATTAGACTGTGACTGGTCACGAAAGTAGCATCACTACTGTTGCTGCCATAACTACTGTTCAGTCCATAATTCACGGTACTATCACTAACTTCATCGGTATCCCAAGTAATGGTTGCCGTCGTATTGGTCGCAGCCACTTGAACATTACTGATCAGCGGCGGGGTTACATCGGGTCCAGATGTGGTTGTAAACGACAAACCGCCACTACTCGCAGTATTTGAGCTGCTATCTGTTGAGCTAAACTGATAATAATAGGTGGTATTAGCCGTTAGATTTGTCATGGTGATGCTATGACTAGTCACCAAGGAGGTTTCATTAATAACCGTCCCGTAGCCAGCATCTAGTCCGTACTCCAAATTACTGTCAGCTGGTTTTGAGGTATCCCAAGTAACCGTTGCGTCAATGTCTGTGCTTATAATTTGAATATTACTAATGACAGGTACCGACAAATCATTATATAAATCATTTATCTCAACCGTGCTTAAGGCCTGATCATAAATACGCAGGTTATCAATTTGCCCATCCCATGGTCGACCCGTTGCACTAGGCGGGTTACCACCGAGCCATGTTGACACATTATTGTTAGTTGATAGGGTGCCAGTTTTGGATTTACTCCCTATCTCCAAACCGTTCAGAAACAGTTTCATGGTTGAACCATCGTAAACAGCTACAACATGAAACCACTCATTTTCAGTGATCACACCCGATGAAGAGATTAATGTGGATGTAGTACCGTCGGTCTTAAGCCTGAATCGTAAACGGTTCACCCCATTACTTTGTATGGTACTGACCATAAAATAGTGATCTTGCGTCCCAGTTCCGGTCGCTTTCGAAATAATTCTACAGTCCTTTGAGGAACAGTTGGCAATGTTGTCAGCATAAACCCATGCAGAGATTGATAGCTCACTTCCACTGACATCCATGGCTCCAAGGTCAACATAATCATCAATTCCATCAAAATCGAGCCCTGCCCCCGCTACCCACAATGGGCCATTGGTTAACGTACCGGTATTACCGTTACCCGTCATATCAATGATGCTGGTACCAGTACCTTCATCCATTGGCCAATAAGCGAGTAGACCTGAAATATCTGTTGTAGTGAACGTTAAGTTGCTACTACTGGCGACATTGCCAGCGCTATCACCGGAGGTTACTTGATAATTGTATACTGTTCCTGCCGTTAGTCCTGACAACGTAATACTGTGGCTTGTAACCAATGTTACCCCTCCCTCAGTTTGGCCATAGCTACTATCCAGTCCATAATTCACGGTACTATCACTAAGCTCATCGGTATCCCAGGTAATGGTTGCCGTCGTATTAGTCACGGTCACTTGAACATTACTGATCACTGGCGGGGTTACATCGGGTCCAGATGTGGTTGTAAACGACAAACCGCCACTACTCGCAGTATTTGAGCTGCTATCTGTTGAGCTAAACTGATAATAATAGGTGGTATTAGCCGTTAGATTTGTCATGGTGATGCTATGACTAGTCACCAAGGAGGTTTCATTAATAACCGTCCCGTAGCCAGCATCTAGTCCGTACTCCAAATTACTGTCAGCTGGTTTTGAGGTATCCCAAGTAACCGTTGCGTCAATGTCTGTGCTTATAATTTGAATATTACTAATGACAGGTACCGACAAATCATTATATAAATCATTTATCTCAACCGTGCTTAAGGCCTGATCATAAATACGCAGGTTATCAATTTGCCCATCCCATGGTCGACCCGTTGCACTAGGCGGGTTACCACCGAGCCATGTTGACACATTATTGTTAGTTGATAGGGTGCCAGTTTTGGATTTACTCCCTATCTCCAAACCGTTCAGAAACAGTTTCATGGTTGAACCATCGTAAACAGCTACAACATGAAACCACTCATTTTCAGTGATCACACCCGATGAAGAGATTAATGTGGATGTAGTACCGTCGGTCTTAAGCCTGAATCGTAAACGGTTCACCCCATTACTTTGTATGGTACTGACCATAAAATAGTGATCTTGCGTCCCAGTTCCGGTCGCTTTCGAAATAATTCTACAGTCCTTTGAGGAACAGTTGGCAATGTTGTCAGCATAAACCCATGCAGAGATTGATAGCTCACTTCCACTGACATCCATGGCTCCAAGGTCAACATAATCATCAATTCCATCAAAATCGAGCCCTGCCCCCGCTACCCACAATGGGCCATTGGTTAACGTACCGGTATTACCGTTACCCGTCATATCAATGATGCTGGTACCAGTACCTTCATCCATTGGCCAATAAGCGAGTAGACCTGAAATATCTGTTGTAGTGAACGTTAAGTTGCTACTACTGGCGACATTGCCAGCGCTATCACCGGAGGTTACTTGATAATTGTATACTGTTCCTGCCGTTAGTCCTGACAACGTAATACTGTGGCTTGTAACCAATGTTACCCCTCCCTCAGTTTGGCCATAGCTACTATCCAGTCCATAATTCACGGTACTATCACTAAGCTCATCGGTATCCCAGGTAATGGTTGCCGTCGTATTAGTCACGGTCACTTGAACATTACTGATCACTGGCGGGGTAGTATCTGCCCCCGTATCGGGTGGTAATCCATCCACGGTGAAATAGTCAACTAATACGTTATGCGCGGGAGCAGAATTTCCTGCATTACCACCAAACACACTCGTTGATGTAACTGTCAACGCGTGAGTATAGCGTCCCGCTTCAGTCCAGATGGTGCCATCATAAGAATAGTATTCGATCCAAAGGTCGCCTGTGCGATTTACCCTGAGATATAGCGGCACCCCGTCGGGTATGGTTTTTTTAATTCGTTTGGTTGCCACCCCACCGACGAAACTGGCTGAATAGATTCGCGTTTGAGTGCCATCATAGTAAAAATCAAAACGTAGCAGATTGTCGTCATCTTGCTCCACGATGATACCTTGCATCTGATATTGCTGGGTCACAGCCGAATTAAATTTCACTTCTAATTCAAAATCAGTGTTGTTAGTCTGCTGGCTTACGCGAGGCGAAAGTCGCCCATCCGTCCACAAGTCATGGCTGGTGCCTGCTGGCACAGCGATTGATAGTTCCGTACCGGTAAACGAGAAAGTACTATCACCAACCGGGTCATAGATAGTCCAGGCACTATCTAAGCTCCCTGCATTAAAATCATCGGAGATTAACCCAGAGGGGCTGCCTTCTCCTGGCGAAGAAGTCGTAAAAGTGAGATCGACGCTCGTTGCGGTATTACTACTGCCATCAGTCGAGCTAGCTTGATAGTGATATTGAGTATCTGATACTAAGCCGTTTAATGTCAGACTATGGCTAGTCACGAGGGTCGCATTGGCATTATTACTGCCATAGCTGCTATCAAGTCCATAATTTACCAAACTATCGCTGGCTTCATTGGTAGTCCAGGTAATGGTCGCACTCGTAGCGGTGGTCGTCGATTGGAGATTACTGATGACTGGCGGTGTAGTATCGGCGCCATTAAGTGATGTCACCTCAACATTTCCGAAAGTCACATCCATATAATGTGTTAATAACAGAATAGATCCATTACCAAAAGATTCGGCTAGTGTCTGAGTACCCTGAAGATCCCAAGAATTTGGTTCGGGATCACTCTCCTCCCACATTTTTAATTTATATTCATGTTGCCCCGAAATAGTTTCAGCACGAATTTTTAGAATATGCTTAACTCCTGATGGCAAAGACGCGCTTTCATCACTTAAAATTGTACTGCCATCACCGCCGGTTAAGTAAAGTCCAGGGCTATGTGTTTGCGTTGAAATACTATACTTCCACCGATACCAACCAAGCGCTCCTAAAGGAATCCAATTACTATTTGGTTGAGAAGTTGAAGAGTGATGCCCTTGCCATCGGACTAATACACCTACTGCAGCGCCACCATTACAAGGGTCATTCTGTAAATCACTAGTACAGACTGCATCCATACCATGTACTGTGACTGGCACAGTCACCTCATAGTTATCCCAATTTATGTCACCAATACTTAACAAGCGATCATAACCCAATTGTGCTGTTCTAATGCCTTCACTCGTCAATAACCATTGCCCATCTACAATTTGCGCAACGTCTTCTATATTTGAGACAGTTTGCCAATCAATTGAATAAGGCATAGGCCAATTATTATTTTCAGCATAGTTAATGGTGATGCTTTCGGTTGTCTGGTTTCCCAATATATCTTGCGCAATAATATCTAACGTATTGGCGCCATCGTTGAATTCCAAGTATTCAATATCTGCATTGAAATCACCGTCATATTGCAAGCGTTTACCATCAGGCCCAGTTTTTAACGAAACCGTTGAACCACCATTCAAGGCATAGCGAAATGAATCTAATGCATTTTCACCACTTACATTGCCCAATATATTAATCCAATGAGCAGAATTACTACCTAATTGTCCAAAATTTAGGAGAGAGCCATACCATGAATCAATAAAAGGGTTATCCGATACATTTAATTGAAAATTGTTCGATACATTTTCATTGCCAGATAAATCATTTGATCGAAGTTGAAACTGATATGTCGTACCCGTATTTAGTCCAGGAACAATCAAATGGTGTTCAAGGTCAAAGGTAGTATGCTCGATGGTGCCCAACTCATAAGCTGTAGTCACCCCATAATCGATTGAACCGGTCGCCACCTCATCTGTTTGCCATAAAACCTCAAAGTGATCATTGCCAGCTACCTTTCGAATATCACGAATAAAAGGTGATTCGGTATCATTATCCAAAACTCCATCTTCGGGATCGATAATAGAAGCAGTATTAAAGATGTAATCTATAATTGCTGTATGTGACGGTATGCTAGTGCTTCCATCATTCGCTACAAATGGTCCCGCAGCAGTTACAGTTAAAGTATGCGAAAATTTGCCAGCAGTAATCCAAATATTGCCATCCAATGAATACTCTACGGTCCAATCATTTATACTGCGTGTTACTCGCATCGTTAGAGGAGAATAACTGCTTATGGTTGTGTTGACCTTACTACTAGCACTTCCTCCAGCCACGGTAGCGGCAAAAATTTTAGTATTCGTGCCATCCGAATAAAAATCAAAACGTATAAAATTTGAATTATCCTGTTCTATCACGACACCTTGTATTTGATATTGCTCAGTAATGTCGCTCTCAAATTTAATTTCAAGTTGAAAATCAACGTCCGCAATCGTTTGCATCACTCTGACGGAGTCGTTTCCGGAAGACCATATATCGTGCGAAACGCCACTAGGCACTGACAACATTAGTTGGGTACCATTAACGACTAAGCTGCCGTCACCAAGTGGGTCTACAAACGTCCATAGTGATGTATTTAAAGAGCTGGTATTGAAATCATCTGAAATATAACCGGACGTATCCGCCTGTAATTGTTGAATCATTAAGAAAGAGCACAAGAAAAAAATTACGAAATGAAAGAAACGCGAACGATAGACAGAGTGCTCCGAATTGAATTTTGGAGTATCCATAGCATGCTCCTACATAGGAATGTTATTCATTACCCTTTTTACACTTATTTGGGTTCTATATAGTTAATGTATAAATATGTCCAAGACACTTTAACTAACCAACCTTGAAAGAGCTCTCAGGAGAATAATTTAAGTATGAATGCACAAACCTAATGTCTCTTAACCCTTAAAAAATTGTCCCAGAACTCCAGTTTGATACAAACATATCGTAGATTTTTTGAAAGCTATATTTGTACCATAGATAAAATTTTGTATATTTTATAATCAGTTATTTTTAAAAAAAATTATCTAGAAATTTAAACTTACTATTTACTGTAAAAAAAGCTGTCACTTTTCACGCAGTTTATTCAGGTATATTACCTACATAATCATTAAAATCGTTGAGTATGATGCATAATGTTACATCTCAATATTCTCAAGTGAGTTATATTACCTACTGATATTAATTATTTTCTAAGTACAAAAACTACTCATTGTAGGTTCACATTAAATTTACCAACATTAGCAGTATCAACAAACCATCCGTTGTTATCAGTTCGATTAACCTCTTATCCATTAACTTTCAAAACATAGTTTTCTGTAACGCATTCCGCCAATAATTAAAGCAAAATTCTTTATATTTTAATTCCATATCAATCAGTTAGTAATTCCATTTTATAATTTCAATATAAATATCAGCCATTTAAATTTTCATACACTCAAAAAATTAAACACTGGTTATTATTTGCGCAACATTTAATTTGCACCTACTATAGTTAACAATAAGTACTTTCTTAACTCCTTTTCAATTAATATTTAAACGAAGAAAGGTGCAGACAATGAAAAAATTACAACAATTCTTTGTTATTGGCGCTTCCACCCGACTAGATAAAAAACGATTCCTTATAATATTTCCTATACTCGTTTTTTTACTTTCTGCTTGCAGTACTACCCCCAAAAATAATGCTATTGAAGCCTCTTCAAATCAGTTAGGTGGATCATACGCGCAAACCAATTCCCCTTATTTAATCGGTATTGAAGACATATTAAATATATCGGTTTGGAAAGAGCTAGACTTAAACCATGAAGTAGTTGTACGACCCGATGGAAAAATTTCATTTCCTCTGGTTGGTGATATTGCCGTTCATAATAAAACAGTTGCTGACGTTATAGAGGCTGTAAAAGTCAAAATTGAAAAATACATTCCAAATGCCTTAGTAACAGTTTCTTTAGTAAAGTCATCCAGCTACAAAATATACGTTCTCGGCAAAGTTAAAAACCCAGGACAGTATGTGCAAGGCAATTATATTGATGTTTTACAGGCGCTTTCGTTGGCAAATGGGCTTACCCCGTTTGCCTCAAAAGATAAAATCAAAATTTTAAGTAAAAGAGATGGCCGAGAAGTAACATTCCCATTTGCTTACTCCCTTGCAAGTACCGGAAAGAATATGGATCAAAATATAATACTAAGAAGTGGGGATGTCGTAATGGTTCCATAAGTTTATTAATTTCATACTTCGATAGGTGAACATGCAACACAAAAATTATGCTTGTGCCTACCGTTATATTAAACGTAATCAAATGAACTAACACCACTAATAAGTCCAGTAAAAAAACAGTCAAAACTGATGAATAGAGACCTTTGCACAAAGTAACAAGTATAACTAAGACGAAACGAACAGTCGCAGTAGTCGTGTAAAGCTCTTTATCAATTTTCAGTTGAAACGAGGTGCATGGTGAAGAGCCTACAATTCATCCTAAATAGCTGGATATCCAGCGGATTGATTTGCGTAATACTTTTTACGCCTCAAAGCTTAGTGGCTGATTACTCCACTTTTGAGCCCGCTCTCCACGTTAAGACACTCCACAATGACAATCTCCTATTGGAGAGACAGAAAGATAGTGGCCTTGAAACGACAATAACCTTAGAAGGAGAGATCAGTTATTTTACTGAAACAAGCCGTTTAAGTAGTATTTTTAAATTTCAAAATAATAATTACCACGGCGTACGTACACTAAGTAACCGTGATGATTATACCCTTGGTCTCATAGGGGAAAATCATAACGAGAGAAATACATGGAGGTTCGACGCTAAAGGAATTCAGGACTCAACTGCAACGGATATTTTAGACATAGAACCAGAAGATATTGGCGGCGATGTAGGGCAAATTCAAGACGATATTAAACGCCAGCGATATTACATATCCCCCTCATGGCGTCATGACATCACGGAAAAGAGCCAAATAGATCTCCGATACAATTATTCTGACCTGCAATATGATAATTCATCAAAGACTAACTTAGTTGAATCAAATAACCACAATGTGACGACCACATATTTCGTTGGTATCAATGAACAAAATACATTGCTGACAAGTGTTTCTGGAAGCTATTTTGAATCAGATAACCATTCAAAATACGAAATTGCCACAATCAATATGGGTAATATTCATCGTTTTGATGAGCTATCCAATGCGCGTATTTTAGTAGGTTTTTATTCTCTTGAAGCCGAAGTACCAGGCCTAAAAGACAATGATAACAATTTCTTATACGAAGTATCCGGTCAATATGACCATGACACTACCAGTCTTTTTGTATCAGCTGAACGCATTTTAGTTCCTGGAAATTCTGGCGACGTGTATGCCAGGAACCAAATAAGATTCTACCTATCTGGAATGTTAACGCTCACCTGGAATTACAAAATTGAAGGTAGGCATTATCGAAACCAAAGCATCATCAAAGAAATATCAGATAATGGCCGCAGGCAAACATCGATAAGAACATCCTTAGGTTGGCAAATTTCAAACATATTTGATATTAACCTCGGTTATCACTACAAAAGACAAAAAGAATCAACTGAAGCTAACAGCAACGCTATATTTTTGGTTTTTAACTACAAAGATCTTTTCAGTAATTAATTTTATATAAGGGGATACTGTCGTGGAATATGAACAAAATGATAGTAAATTAAATATAGATGATTTAGTTGCAGCTATCAAAAGGCGGTTTCCATTACTGGTATTAACCATGATATTGGTTTTCAGTATCATCGCCATCATTTCATTAAAGCTGCCTAAAGTATATTACTCAGAAGCATCGATTCTGGTAGAGAAACCTGATATCCCCGAAGAGCTAGTCGACATAAACGCTAGCAGCTATATCATAGATCGTATTGAAATATTCAAAAAGAAATTGATCACAAAAAAAAATCTACAGCAACTTTTAGGGAGGTTAGATCTTTCCGAAACAGAAACCAGCGATTCCATGACTCTCTTAGATATACAGGAAGCAATCAGTATAGAAGTCGTTGATGTTCAATCTATCAACTCTAAAAGTGGAAAACCATCCATATCAACAATTGGCGTTACTGTTGGTTTCGAAGCTGAGACACCACGACTGACTCAACTGGGTGCAAACCTGGTTGCTGAAATGGTTTTACAATCTCATCGCAAGGACAGAGAAGATAAAGCGGCACACGTTACAACTTTTCTAAAAAGTGAAACTGAACGACTCGGTAATGAACTAACCAGCGAAGAGCAGCAACTTGCTCAATTTAAACAGCACAACGCCCAACAGTTGCCAAATTTACTAGAAGTAAATATGAGAATGCTTGAACAAACAGAAACTAAAATTGATATTGAGGCACGTACCATTCAGGAGCTTGAATTTAAACGTAGCGCCCTAATAGAGAAACTTGAATACCTTGACCCCATGTTATCAACAGTAACGTCGCAAAAAAAAGGCGTCTCGCTTGTTGACGAATTAAACCAACTCAAAACAAATAAAGTCTATTTAAGCTCAATTTATTCTCCTGAGCATCCTGATGTTGTAAACCTAGAGAGCAAAATACTCAGCCTTGAGAAAATCGTTAAACAAATTTCATCTAATGCTGAAGTGAACAATGATATTCAACAACTTAAAAATTCACTCGTCACTCTAAAGTTAAAATATTCTGACAATCACCCTGATGTCATTTCACTAAAAAATGCACTTTCCAGAAAAGAGCAGCTAATTAATAACGATGTCAAAGAGTCTGATTTTGTCCAATCATATCAATCTGTTTCCCCTGAATTTACACAGGTAAATAATGAACTGAGGGCAACCAAAACAGGTCTATATTCAGCACAAAAAAGAAAAACAGAACAGTTAAGAAAGAAAGAAGACTATGAGACGCGCATTTTTAATACACCTGTTGTCGAAAAAGAATACTTGGCAATCACACGTACGTACCAAGAAAAACTTGAAGCCTATAAACAGGTTAATGATAAATTACTGAAAGCCAGAATTGCTGAAAATATAGAAAAAAATCAAAAAAATGAGCGCTTAACTTTGCTTGAATCTGCCTCCCTTCCATTGATCCCTATTCGTCCAAACCGCTTGGGTATTGCTTTATTAGGAGGCTTTCTTGCATTTTTTTGCGGTATTTGTGCGGCCACCGCAGCCGAATTTAAAGACAATTCAGTGCGAGGTATAAGAGATGTTTTAGCGATAATGGAGGCACCTCCTCTAGCAAGTATTCCCACAATAAATCAACAAGTTTTATACACATCAGGTGGATTTATATTTTTGATGGTGTGCTTAGCGCTTGCTGTATCAGGGCTTTCATTATATCTGTTTAATTATTATGTCATTTAGAATGATGCCCATAACATTTGATGATTGGATAGTCTGCTCGGTTCATTCATGAAGCGTCACTAATACAGGTTTTCAGTAGTTTTTACAGATGTGGAGAAAAAATATGGACAGGATAGCTCAAGCTCTAAAGCGTGCGCGAGAAGATAATACGCTTAACATGGATAACAACACCTTAGTAGACAGATCCGCCCAAATTTCGTCTGTGACTCCCCCGACTATTCCAATTAGGTCGATCACTGTTTCCGATATGGTCTTAAGAAAAAACAAGATCCTCTGTGGTTATGACAATGACCCTATAGTCGATGCATATCGTCTGTTAAGAACGCGTGTTTTGAGGCAAATGTCTGCAAACAATCGTCGGTCAATAGGAATTACGAGCACAAGTGCCCAAGAAGGTAAATCAGTCACAGCAATCAATCTCGGTATCGCAATTGCTATGGAATCAGAGCATAAAGCGATTGTGGTTGATACTGATTTACGACGTCCAACTACTCACAAATATTTTGGCCTACAGTTAAAGAGCGGCATCAATGATTATTTAAGTGGCAGCACCCCTTTTGAAGAACTACTGGTAAGCCCAGGAATAGAAGGTTTCGCAATACTGCCTTGTATCGACCCTATACCAGGCGCACCAGAGCTGCTGAAATCGGAAAAGATGCATGAACTGGTCACCAATTTAAAAAAATCTTTTCCCGAGCATACGATAATTTATGACCTTCCCCCGGCTCTGATTGGAGACGATGCCGTTGCATTTTCTTCGCTCGTTGATGCGATGATATTAGTTATCGAAGATGGCGCTACCGATAAGCAACGATTAAAAGAAACAAAAGAACTTCTCTCCGACGCCAATTTAATTGGGACGGTGTTGAATAAAGTATCGAGTACAAAGGCAAACAGCAAGGATTACTATTATTGAAACCTTTTCATGAAGACATCTTAGAAAGAAAAAGTATTCATCTATAGGCTAGCCAATTTTCATTATCTGACAGGCCTACAGTGTTATCAAATAGAGATATTTTACTGGGGCTTACAAAATGTATAAGCGATTCTATAAATTCAAAGAAAAACCTTTTTGTATATCACCGGATCCGGACTTTCTATATTTGACAAAAAAGCACAGAAAAGGGCTGTCACTTTTACGTTATGCGCTTGCAACCCAGGCAGGATTTTCAGTACTTACAGGTGATGTTGGGTCAGGTAAGACAACACTTATTGCAAAGGTATTATCGCAAAACGATCCAAACATGAGTATCGGCCTTATAAATAATACCCAGTGCAGTAATGCCCTCGAACTTCTACAATGGATACTATTTGCATTTAAGCTAGATTATTCGAGTAAATCCAAGGTCGCCTTGTACGATATTTTTACTAAATTTTTGATCAAAGAATATTCCGAAGGTAGAAATGTCGCAATAATAATAGATGAGGCCCAACATTTAGGCGTGCAATTATTAGAATATATCAGATTGCTATCTAACCTCAACACAGGGAAACATACAGCCCTTCAATTCCTTATCGTTGGTCAGCCAGAACTTAGAGAGCAATTAGCTAAACCAGAGTTTCAACAGTTTACCCAGCGCGTACTAATTGACTACCACCTTGAAGCTTTAGATATTGTTGAAACCACCGGTTATATTCGCCATAGACTAACTAAAGCAGGAGGTAGCTCTGAACTGTTTAGCAAAGAAGGCATACTCCTGATTTGGGAGCATAGCAGAGGCATTCCCAGATTGATCAATGTTCTTTGTGACCTTTCTCTTGTGTATGGTTACTCTGCTGGAATAAAAAGCCAAATAAATATTGAAATAATTCACGATGTTTTGCACGACAAAGGAATCGAAATTCCTACACTACAAGCGCTTTGATGTGGCTTAACGATGCTCTAAAATTGCATTCTATCGGCTAGGACAGCATAACTAGACCACGACAAAGCGCGACCATTGTATTGAGTATTATCAATAAATAATTCCTCATAAACTGAATATCTACTTCGGTTAGATCCGAGGTGTTCTTAATATTAGGGCCATGTACAACCAAGTCAGCCTCTGTTATTTTCATCGCACATAGTACTTCTTAGATAAATTTTCTGTTTATTACAAACTCAGACACATTTTTTTGTTTTCGCAGGTTGATGAAATTAATAAACAAAAGTTAGTTTGCTACATGACATAATTAAAAGACAATTATTTTTTAGTAAACACTACCGATCATAATTGTTCATTGAATCTAAAATCTCTCTTTTTATATTAATTCTCTTGACTGAATAAAAAAACATGGTAGCGTACTAGTACATGAATACAGACAAAATATATCTTCAAGATTTACTTGAACATCTACTGAAAGCAAAAGACCCTAAAAGTATGAATACTATACTTCAAGATCTTCTTACGCCTTCAGAACTCAGTGAAATTAGTAAACGTCTGCAAATTATTACTTTACTAAAAACAGGAATGCCGCAACGCCAGATAGCAGAAACGCTCGGTGTAGGTATTGCAACCGTCACACGTGGTTCACGTGCACTAAAAGACAAATAGGTTAGACATGCATAAAAAGCCTTCAAAAATTGAGCTTCCTCGGAAGCCTCATTACATCACTATTGGTGCAGATTGTGATTTTTTTGCGCTATTCAAAAAGATAGAGAAACGCTTCAAGCATTGTTTTTTTCTGGAGTCTCTAGGGGAAGAGAGCCATGTATCACGACATTCAATTATTGGTTTTGATCCTGAAAAAATATTTTATGCTAATGACACCCACTTAACAATTGAAGAACGAGATGGCAGCAGTGAAAGTTTTAATAGTGAAAACCCCTATTATTTATTGCGCGATATTATTCCGCAGAACGTGCTATCAAGAAAATACGCTGGCGGATTAACCGGCTATTTGGGGTACGACAGTATGAACTACTTCGAACCCTCACTCTCCTTGCAAAGCAGTACCATGTTTGACGCTTTCCGCTTTGGTTTATTCATGGACGGCTTAATTCTGGATAAGATGACCGGAGAGATAATCTATTTTTATTACACTAATAGCCGTCTTGATTTGGTTAAAGCTTTAATTACAGATAAAGATATTCCCAACGGCATACTCACGGTAACCCCCAAAGAAGAAACCATGAGTAAATCAGAGCATCGCGACGCGGTGTTAAAAGTAAAACAAGATATTATCGACGGTAAAATTTTCCAGACCGAAGTCGGTTTTAAAAAGCGATTTCACCTTGAAGGCGACACCATCAATATTTATGAACAATTGCGAGAAGTGAACCCCTCGCCTCAAATGTATTACGTGAAGTTTGATGAGCAAAAATTAATTGGCGCAAGTCCTGAGTTATTATTCCGTTTACGACAAGGTGAAATGGAAACCTTTCCATTGGCAGGTACAGCGCTTCGCGGTAACAACAAACTGGAAGATACGACTTACGCCCGCGCATTACTAAACGACCCGAAAGAAATTGCTGAACATAATATGATTGTTGACTTACACCGGAATGATATTGGTCGTGTTGCGCAGTTTGGAACGGTAAAGGTTAGGAACTTAATGGATATTAAACGCTTCAGCCACGTACAACACATCGCCAGTGAAATTGTAGGCATTATCTCTGATAAAGAAGATATGTTTTCTGCTTTAGCCAGTAACTTCCCGGCTGGCACGCTTACCGGCGCGCCAAAAATCGAAGCAATGAAAATCATTGATGATTTGGAAGTAGATGGCCGAGGCCCCTATGGCGGCGCAGTCGGTCACTTTTCATTTAATGGCGACTGCACTTTTGCGATCCCCATTCGAACCGTTTTCGCCAAAGGTGAAGAAGCCTACGTACAAACCTGTGGGGGAAATGTTTATGATTCAAACCCTGAAGACGAGTATGAAGAAATTCGACGTAAGTTTGCGGGCACCAAAAAAGTATTAGATAAGTTTTTACCTGAAGGTCAGGAGCCAACACTATGAAAGTTTATATCATCGATAACTACGACTCCTTTACCTACAATTTATATCAGTTCATTGGCGAGATACTCACCACCGAAAGAAATTTGGCAAATATTTCTAACTTCGAAATTATAGTAAAACGTAATGACCAAATCACACTGGATGAAATTATAGCGGCTAACCCAGACAGAATTATTATATCGCCAGGCCCAGGTTCGCCAGAAGATGATAACTACTTTGGTATTTGCGCCGAAGTCATTAAACAATTAGGGCAAAGTACACCCTTGCTCGGCGTATGCCTAGGCATGCAAGGTATTGTTCACGTATTTGGTGGAAAAGTAGTAAAAGCGCCCTTACCTGTTCATGGTAAAATAAGTGCTATCCAACATGATGGTCAAGGCCTGTTTGATGAGATTCCTGATGGATTAGAAGTCATGCGTTATCATTCGCTTATGGCCGAATCAAAGAGCTTTCCCGATTGTCTTAAACTCACGTCAGTAGTTGGCGACTTAACTGTAAATGAATTTGAAAATGTAAGACAAATTGAAGAGGGTCGAGATTTCGAAATCATGGCCTTACAGCATAAAGAATTCCCAATTTACGGCATACAATTTCACCCTGAATCTTTCGCAACGGAGGGCGGTAAGGAGCTTATTAAAAATTTCCTACTGACCATGCATTAACCAACTTAATGAAGTTCGTACTGTTTAATACACTTTTGCACGATCAAAAAACAGCGGCGATATATAAGAAAGGCTCATAATGACTTTATATCTAATCATCGTTTAAAAATGAACGCATAAATAGATTTAATACAACCTAGTATGTAAAATAATTGTTTATTTTTTAAGCAAAGTGTTTTTATAGACTACAATTATATTAAGGACTGATCTCTTCTCATAACACAACTCAAAGGAGTACATATGTTTAGGTCAGTAGATGCGCTCGATTATACAACCGCTCAACCAGTAACGGTCAAGCCAGACACTAATATTTTCGGATTGATTCATGAGCTTTTAGTCCATAAGGTCTCAGGCGCGACTGTTATCGATGATGACAATAATATTCTTGGGGTAATTTCTGAAATTGACTGCCTTGAAGCGATTCTTAACGGTAGTTACTATAATGAAGTTAATGGCACCGTCGCTGACTTTATGACAACAGAATTTGATTCTGTTCCCTGCAGTGTTGACATACTTGCTGTTGCAAAAAAAATGATTGATGAAAGAAGAAGAAGAATCCCTATTGTCGAAAATGGCAAATTTATGGGACAGCTAAGTGTTCGAAGCATTCTCAAAGCGATTAAAGATTTCGATGTACCTGAAAACAAATCTGAAAGGTAGCTAAGCCACATTGAAATAATCACAAAACACACATCTTAAATATGTAAGATGTAAGTTGTGTTATAGGGGCCTACATGATCTCAATAACGTTTGTCGTCTATTTTATTGCTATTTTATTGCTAACCAGCACCATGCTGTTTATCTCTCATCTCTTGAATCCAAAAATCACCAAACGAAAGAATCTCCTTCCATTCGAATCTGGCATTGTGCCGCAAGGAAATACTGATCTTCGTTGGACAGTAAACTATTTTCTTGTCGCTATCTTATTCATTATTTTTGATATGGAAGCCGTCTTTTTATATGTCTGGGCCAGCGTTGTGTTAGACACAGGTTGGCCCGCGTTTTTTGCTACATCGGTATTTATCGCCATTCTCCTCATTGCGCTGGTTTACGAATGGCGAATGGGTGTACTTGAATGGGGCAGAAAACTTTAAACCAATCACCGACTCAAAGACACAAGAAAAAGCAGCACAAACTGAAGGATTAATCATGCGCTGGAAACTAACTAGACCAAATGAAACAATAGCAGAAACACCATCTTTTGAAGAAATAATACAAAAAAATATTCTGTTGGCAAAATTAGAAGACCTAGTAGCATGGGGTAGAAGTAATTCACTTTGGCCTTTTAACTTCGGTTTATCCTGCTGTTATGTTGAAATGGCCACCGCGTTTACCAGTCGTCATGACATCGCCCGTTTTGGCGCCGAAGTAATTCGAGCCACACCAAGAGAGGCCGATTTAATTGTTATTTCTGGCACGCCTTTTCTTAAAATGGCGCCGGTTATAAAACACCTTTATGAACAGATCCTAGAACCACGATGGGTAATAAGCATGGGGTCATGCGCAAATTCAGGCGGCATGTATGATGTTTATAGTGTTGTTCAAGGCGCTGACAGAATCTTACCGGTAGATGTATATGTTCCTGGCTGCCCTCCACGGCCAGAAGCCTTGCTCTATGGATTAACACTACTCCAAGAAGCCATTAAAAATGGTGAGGAGAAACAAAGACGCCCTATCGGGCGCTTTGTAACACCTGAAGAAGTTGACCATTTTGCGGTGCGCTCGCTACGAGATGAAAAACATAGCCAGCGAATTTCAATGACTCAAATCGACAGCCCTGATGGAGTATGAATTAGATGACAGCATTAGGGCTTAACTCTGAAAATTTGATGAGTTCTCAGCAGGCAAGGTTAAAAACCGAGTTATTCAAACATATTGATCCTAGTGAAGTCACCCTTCAGGCGACTTGCTCATCCGCGCTCACATTTTGGGTTCAAGAGAATCAAATAATTAAAATTTTGATGCTGTTAAAATCTGACACATTTAAATACGCCATCTTATTAGATCTCTACGCTGTCGATGAACGCTTACGACAGAACAGAAAAGCTCAACCTAAGTGCCATTTCAGCCTCACCTATCACCTGATGTCAGATAAACAAATATGTGATATTCGCATTAAACTAGCTTTGTCGGGTAACTTCCCCTGCACACCTTCTATAACGCAACTTTGGCCGAACGCCAATTGGTACGAAAGGGAAGTCTGGGATATGTTTGGTATTGAGTTTAACGGCCACCCTTTGTTGCGTCGAATATTAACACCGCCCACATTTAAAGGGCATCCATTAAGAAAAGACGTCCCCTGTAGGGCAACAGAGCTCCCCCCTTTTGAACTGTCAGATGAAC
>Ga0209184_1000974_pt1 | contig 22800 bp, 18 predicted proteins | sample EN8Hudsemesocosm_2_FD_184627 | JGI IMG/M metagenome (GOLD analysis project Ga0209184, IMG submission 184627) | Methane-oxidizing microbial communities from mesocosms in the Hudson Canyon - EN8C Hudson Canyon (SPAdes) (version 2) | ecosystem: Environmental > Aquatic > Marine > Cold seeps | place... | reverse complement strand
TGAATGCATATCGACCTGGTCGATCTTGTCAGAGGATCAAAGATAAAAGGAACCGGCCAAACAAATACCCAATGGCTTACAAAAGGCTTTGCTGATCCTTAAGTTAATGACATTGATGTGCCATTAACGGACATTTGATGCTTAAGTTTATATGGGTTCACAGCCGACTTGGATGAACGAAATCACATAAATAACATCTTCTGGTTAAGCGCGGATAGCAGGCATGATGTGTGCGACGAGACACTGATTATTTACTTATATTCCTTTCAATCGAGTCTGACCCTGCTGGTTTAATACTTAGGAAATCTGCCGACTCACAAACTAACCTTCATGACACATAAACAGCCCCGCATTAGATTGTTGAAAGCAAAAAATATTTATTCTTGATGACATCGTAGGCCCAGTTAAAAGCGATGGCATAAAGCAGGAAGAAAACGATGGCTCCCACATCCAGAATTAATACAGAAAGAAAGTCCATTTGAGTCGCCCACATGATGAGCGGAAATGACACAGCAATCATACCTAGCTCAAAGCCAAAACCGTGAATAAGTCGAATTCTAAGTGAGCGCTCTAGTCGATGCCCAGTCACAAGTCGGTCAAATAGGATGTTATAAAGGTAATTCCAAATCATAGCCATTAGAGATAGCGTAATCGCTAACCCCGTCATCGACAAACTTTCTTTACCAGTCGCCATAACGGCTATTGGCGTCAAAATAATCAGTGCGATTACTTCAAAAAGTAAAGCGTGTAATACACGTTCTCTGGTTTTCATGTTTTTTCCTCCAATTTGTTAAAAACCATTCTATTAATTAAAATGATTTTATAAAGTTAATAACCATCAGAATTAGTGATATGAATAACATTGAACAGATACGTATGTTTGTTAAAACCGTGCAACTCGGTTCATTCTCTGCATGTGCCAGACAGTTAGGAAAAGTGCAGTCAGCGATCAGCCAGGGAATTGCCAACCTTGAAATTGATATGGATGTACAGTTATTCAATCGTACCACCAGAAAACCCAGCCTAACGTCAGAGGGTGAAAGGCTGCTTCCTTATGCAGAAGCAATCTTGCATCAGGTTAATGAGTTCCAAACGATTGTTGACTCGATTAATAAGGGAGAAGAGCCACTAATAAGGCTAGCGATGGACAATGCTTTGATGGTACCGAAATTAACTGAGCTACTGTCTGACTTCAATCGGCGGTTTCCTACCACTTCCATTGAAATTAACACCACACCCAGCACCGATGTGATTAATCAAATCCATCAGGGAAAAGCTGATATTGGCCTGATGTTTGCCGACTTGAGTTTTAAGCAAACTGTCGATTTGTGCTTCATCGGTAACCTACCTTTTTATGCCGTATGTGGTAAGAACCACCCTCTAGCAGGTCGATCAGCCCTAAAAGTCGGTGATTTAATCCCCCATAAACAGATTTCAATTAGAGGTGAAAACAACGAAGATAATGTGCTATCTCCTGCTATGTCAGCTAGTTTGTGGTGGGCTAACGACTTTCTTAATATTAGAGGACTCGTTATGCAAGATATCGGCTGGTCTTACCTGCCTATTCACCTTGTCGAAAAAGAGTTAAAGGATGGAAGCTTGTGCCAGCTTGATTTGGCGTTTGACCATAAAGCTTGGAGCCCGCCGATTGACCTTGTGACCGAGAAAAACCGGTCACAAGGCGATGCCTTGCAATGGCTATTTGATAGTTTGAAATGTTTGCTGGACGACTGAACGCCTCGATACTAACATTAATCACCCTAGCCGAGTCGGCTATGACCCTCAGTGTCTAGATTGGCACGCGCATCTGTGCCATTAGGAGACATCAGGTGATTAGTTTTCTGTCTTTTTAAAGACAATTTAGCGAACTAAATTTTCCTAAAAAATAGATTCTGCTTTACAACCTGAAGCAGACATCATTTTATCGGTAGCAAAATTATCCGCAAATCTGCTATTTGGTGAACGTTGATTAAGCGTCTCAAATTCGCACTAAGCAGACGCTTAGCGATTGAGCTTCAATGATAAAAAACGGCCAATTGGTCAGTTCGAATAACTATCGAAAGTGAGCAAAAGCGAACCCTTTGAGGTTCACTAAATACCGCTGGCTAAGAGCAAAAATCGGCCCTTTCAGTGTTTATGATATAGAGCGGGAATTGGAGTTAAAGAGTGTGCTTTTTTTGAATATAAAAAGCCGTCAAGCATGAGTACAAAGTAGTCCTTTTTCATAGAGTAGGCAATCAATGCTTCCTACACATCCTGATAATTCTCTCTGCCAATTATGTGTGTGTTCAAGGTTCAAAGCGGAAAGAACTAAATTTATAGTCTATATTAGAGTTGTGCAGAAGGTATTAATATCAATTCTACTAAGTCGCTCTTGGTTTTATTATACGAATTGAAAACTTCTAAACCGGAATTTAATTCTATGCGGGGCCAAGTTGATGAAATTAGTTATTTTTAAATTATGTTTGCTTATCCTCGGTACGACAATTTCAATAAATGTATTTGCCGATTTAGCTATGTCAGCACCCCAAAAAACTGTCTCTTTAGTTTATGAAGTTAAGCCTAATCCACCCTTTTATTTAGGGAAAAGAGCAATTGACTGGAACAAACCCGGGATTACTTTAGAGTTATTAAAACGCCTAGAAAAAAAACTGAACATTATAATTAGTTTTAATCGATTTCCTTGGGCTAGGGGTATTTCAATGGTAAAGAATAATAGTGCTGATGGTATCTTCCATGCCAGCTTTTCAAAAGAGCGCTTAAAAACCGGCGTTTATCCGATGAACAAGGGCCAGCCTGACATAACCAGGCAGCTCATGACGCAATCATATTATTTATATAAGCGAAAAGAATCTACACTTTCGTGGGATGGAAAATCCTTTGGGCATTTACGGGGTTCACTAGGGGCTATACTTGGTTACTCCGTTGTTAGTGACTTAAAAAAGATGAATATTAAAGTCGAAGAAGTTTCTACTCAGCGGAGTAATCTTAGGAAGTTAGTGAAAGGGCGAATTGAAGGTGTAGTCGGGCTCGAAGCAATGAATGATATAATTATTAAAACTCATCCTGATGAATTTAGAGAGATTGTTAAAGTGCCTCTTCCTATCAAAACCAAGTCATTTTATTTGATGCTATCTCATAAGTTTGTAAGTGAAAACTCAGAATTAGCTGAAGCGATATGGAATGAAATACGAAATATTCGAGAAACGGGTGAGTACGAAGAGATCGCCAAGAAATACTTTTAAGATAAATGGTGTAAAGCAACTTTTTAACTTATTTTTCTTGTATTAGGTTTTTAATAAATAATGGCGATAGTTCGCTTTTGCTCGTTTTCGTGAATTCTAAATGGGCCGCTTTAACTCCATTTCACTCATTCTATCAGAAAGTGAAATTATGATAATTAGGCCGTTTCGACCCGCTTCTTCAGTGGCGGTTAAGTGGCAAGATTTGTCGCTGAGCCTCAACTAGCCGAGCGGCCTTTTCTGATACTAGGTGCCAGTAGCGGCCATCATATGCTCATTGCTATTTCTGCTTATTTGTCGACTTCGTCATCATTAAATCACAAATTAATGATGACATCATTAGTACGTATAGCTGTCATACAATGTGAATCTAGAGTAAGAATGTTACCTGCTAAGAAGATTCTGTCATTCTAAGTTTAATATGAGCTTTATGAGTTAGATGGGGCGGTTTTCTTAGTAGTTAGATCTACTGTGGATTTCAAGTTTTTGCTCTTTCTTCCCAATTTTTGTTGACATAGAAGTATCATAAATCATATCTTTACATCGTAAAGACCGTTCCTTCAATATACAAATAACGAGAGCTCTATGGCAAATCATAATGTGATCACTGGCAGACAACTAATAAAAAAAATGCCAGCGGTTGTTCCGGTGCTTCCTAAACTAATAAAAGGTATTATGATCGCGAATAGTCGAAATAAAGAAAAAAACGTCGGCTTAGGGATTTGTTTTGAAAGAGCTGTAGCTCGAAATCCGAGCGGTCTAGCCTTGAAGTATCAAGATGTCGAAATCAGTTACTCTCAACTGAATGACTGGGTGAATAAAATCGCTCATTACTTTATGAGTATCGGTATTCAAAAAAGTGACTGTGTCGGAATTATGATTGAAAACCGACCTGAGCTTTTAGCGACAGTGTTGGCCTGCTCGAAAATAGGCGCAGTGAGTGCGATGATAAATACCAGTCAAAAAGGAAAAGTACTCACACACAGTATCACTCTAGTCAGCCCTAAGCTTATGATCGTCGGGGAAGAGTGCTTAGCTTCTTATGAAAATATTCGAGAAAAAATAGACCTGCCCGACAATATGCACTTATATTTTGCCGACCTTAATACGCTGAGTGATAAAGGTTCCTGCCCGAGTCATTGGCTTAATTTGGCAAGCGAATCATACAATCAACCGCGGCATAACCCTGAACAAACTCAGCAAATCTTTTCAGAAGACCCTTGCTTTTATATTTATACCTCAGGCACTACCGGCCTCCCTAAAGCGGTTGTATTCAATCACGGCCGTTTCATGAAGCTATATGGTACCTTTGGGTATATTACGGTGAGATTAAAAAAAGACGATCGCCTATATGTCCCTCTTCCCTTTTATCATGCAACAGCGTTAGGTGTTTGTTGGGGTACCGCACTTGCTAGCTCATCCTGTTTAGTAATCGCTAGAAAATTCAGCGCCTCTCGATTTTGGTCAGATATCAGAGAGAATCAAGCGACGGCCTTTGCTTATGTTGGCGAGCTCTGTCGTTATTTAATTGAACAAGCCCCCGCCCCTGATGATGCCACTAACCCTGTTCGTGTCATGGTAGGAAACGGTATGCGCCCTGCCATCTGGTCTGAATTTAAAAAGCGTTTTGGCATACCCCGTGTCATGGAATTTTATGGTTCTAGTGAGGGTAACATCGCATTTACTAATTTATTAAACTTTGAAAAAACCGTGGGAATGAGTCCGCTTCCTTATGCCATCGTAAAGTATGATAGAGAAACAGATAAACCATTCCGTGATGCCTCTGGATATATGTCAAAAGTCGGTAAAGGTGAAGCAGGCCTTCTTATTGGCCATATCACAGAGAAAGCCCCTTTCCATGGTTATACCGACCCATCCAAAACAGAGTCAAGTATATTAACCGATGTGTTTGAGCACGGTGACCGTTGGTTTAATACCGGCGATATTATGCGGCAGATGGGATTTCGACACGCCCAATTTGTAGATCGAACGGGAGATACTTTCAGATGGAAAGGTGAAAACATTTCTACCACCGAGGTTGAAATGCTGTTAGAAGAAGTTGAGGCCGTTAATGAAGCCGTGGTATATGGCGTAGAAATACCTAACACCAATGGTCGTGCAGGTATGGCATCTATCAGGCTTAATGTTTCCGTTGATGAGTTCGATTTCTCTCAGTTTTTACACCAAATGAAAACCAATATGTCGGATTATTCGATCCCAGTTTTTCTCAGCATCAATGAAGAGGTTGAGTTAACTGGCACATTTAAGCACGTTAAAGGCCCTTTAAAAGAAAAGGGTTTTGACGTACAAAAAAATACCGACCCACTTTATGTATGGCTACCCAAGACCGATAGATACGTGCCTCTTACACATCAAATGCAAAAAGATATAGAGCAGGGCATATACCGATACTAGATCAGTCATTTAAAATTCACTCAGTTATTTGAAGGGTTATATGATGAAAATACCTGTTCGAATTGCAATTACCCGCGCGTCAGGCCCTTGTATCAAAAGAGACAGTTCATGTTTTGTTGATGTTTCAAGTTCAAAGTACGTTTTTCGCACTTAATTCACCCTTCTAAGTTTTCAGGTAAACCTTCTTCTTGGCTAGCGTCTGCCCGGTCCGCTTTTGAAATATAAGTTGATTTGTTTTTAGGCGCTAGCTTAGCTTTGGCTTTTTTGATTCTTTTCTTAAGAATCGTATTTCTCTGTTTCTTTCTGTTCATTTTGTGACCATGCTGAGTTGAGATGTCTATTCTAATCGCAATTGGTTAGATAACAACAAGCGCGACACTTTTCTTAACCGTTTCTTGATACTCACTAGTATAAATTAATATTTCCTTCATTTGATCTTTACGAACATTCTTCAAACTCCTTCTCGTCTTATTGTTATCGCTCTTAAAAAAATGAATCTAAATGAGAAAGGAAAAAAGAATGAAGAAACGAAATTTGCCTCTAGTTGTTGGTATGGCATTTACAAGTGCTGCAACGTTGTCTCCTGTTCAGTCTGTACTTGCATCAGATATCTCGGTGTACGGTAAAGTAAATTTATCGCTTAATAAAATTGAGCAGGAATCAAAAACACCTGAAGTAGATGAATGGCAATTGAACAGTAATGCTTCACGTCTTGGTGTGAAAGGGAGTCATGAAATTGAAGAAGGCTTGAAAGCAATTTACAAAATGGAGTTTGAGGTCGCTGTGGATGATGGCGATAAAAAAGACGGTCATGCTTTTGGGCAGCGAAATATTTATGCGGGTTTGAAAGGTGATTTTGGAACTTTAATTGCTGGTATGCATGATACACCGCTCAAAATGGCTCAAGGAAAAGTTGATCGTTTTGGTGACCTGCCTTTAGCAGATATTAAAAATATCATGGAAGGGGAGGATCGTTCGAAAAATATCGTGATGTATACCTCACCTAAAATGAATGGCGTATCACTGACGGCTGCCATTATTCCGGGTGAAAACTCTCCTGATGATGACGGTGTTGCTGATGGGACTTCTTTTTCTGTCAACTTTAAAAATGATCTTCTGACGGCAGCAATTGCTCAAAATGGTGATGTAGACGGACAGGATACCACGCGTGTGGTTGCAGACTTCAATCTGGGTGACTCTAATGTTGGTTTACTTTGGCAAACTGCCGAAGATAGTGACGACTCAAGTGTTGATGAAGATTCTTGGTTGCTAAGTGCGCAGCATAAATTAGGTGCTTATGTGGTGAAAGCGCAATACGGGCAAACAGATTATAGCGATGATGATGAAGATACGCTCATGACGGTCGGTTTAGACAAGAAACTCGGAAAAAAATCAAAGTTATTTGCTTATTATTCTGCGATTGAAAAGGACCAAGGTAGTGCTGTTGCCGATGATCAAACCTTAGCTGTCGGTTATGAAATTAAGTTTTAAGTCAGGTGAAAGTTTAGGGGAGTGTTAGCAGAAAAGTCGCTTGCACATCTGAATTTTCACTCTTAAAGCAATTTTTAAGATTTCTTAACATAACCTTTATAAACACTCTGTATATTTTGCGATCAATACATAATAAATCGTAATTGACGCATTTCTTAATAGGAAATTAACATGAAAAAAGTATTAATCTTTTCACTATTTATCGCTTCTACACTTTCTGCGCAATTTGCTTCTGCGGGCCGTAGTAATATCAATATTGTCGGTTCTTCAACTGTTTATCCATTCTCTACTGTAGTCGCCGAACGTTTTGGCCGCTCAACAGATTTCAAAACTCCTAAAGTTGAGTCTACGGGGTCAGGTGGTGGCATGAAGTTATTCTGCCAAGGTGTTGGTGTGCAGCACCCAGATATTACAAATGCTTCAAGACGAATCAAAAAGTCTGAGTATGACCTTTGCCATAATAATGGTGTGAACGAAATTATTGAAGTGTTGATCGGTTATGACGGAATTGTGATTGCCAACTCAAGAAAAGCAACACGGATGAAGTTGACGCGTAAGGATATATTCCTAGCCTTAGCTGCACGTGTGCCGAACCCTAATGGCACAGAGACCTTAGTTGATAACCCATATAAAACGTGGCAAGACGTTAATAGCGCGCTACCTAATACTGCGATTGAAGTGTTGGGTCCACCACCGACTTCCGGTACGAGAGATGCCTTTGCTGAACTGGCTTTAGAAGGTGGTTGTAAGAAAGTTTCATGGATCAAAGCCATGAAGAAAAAAGATAAGAAAGCTTACAAAGCCCTTTGTCACACTGTGCGTGAAGATGGCCCTTTTATCGAAGCCGGTGAAAATGACAACTTGATTGTACAGAAACTGAATGCGAACAAAAATGCACTTGGCATATTTGGTTTTAGTTTCCTTGACCAGAATATTGATCAGGTTCAAGCATCCATCGTTGACGGAAATGAGCCGACGTTTGAAACTATCGCTGAAGGTTCTTACCCAGTATCTCGACCACTGTATTTTTATGTAAAAAAAGCCCACGTTGGTGTTGTGCCAGGCATTGCAGAATATTTAGCAGAATTTACACGTGAGAGTACTTGGGGGGATGAAGGTTATTTGACTGAAAAGGGCATGATTCCTTTAGATGCCGCTAAGCGTGCTGAGACTTCTAGTGATGTAAAGAAAATGCGTAACTTAGAATTATAAGTGCATTGTTATAGTTAATATCCCAGCAAGACCTTAGTGGCCTAAACGTGAAGTAGTCGTTGGCGCTAAGGTCTTGCTATATATGTAAATTAAGCAGGAACCTGTATGAGCTCATCTGTTTTATTGCTTGTTATCGCCATGTTGTTCGTCTTCTCTTATTGGAGTGGACGAGGAAAAGCCATTACCAGCGCTCAGCATCTCGGGGGGGTGACAACGCTAAACTCCTTACCTTTTTATTACGGTATGTTAGCAGTGCTCTGGTGTGCGATACCTTGTCTTGTACTGGTTTCATTATGGTCAATGTTTGATGAAACGGTTATCCAGCAATTGTTGGTGTCTCAGCTTCCTGATAACAGTGCGGATATGTCTTCAGGTGAAATGACCTTACTACTGAATAAGGTAAATAATATTGCCAATGGCATTACTGCGGCGAGTGGTCAGCCTGTCTATATGCAAGATGCGGCGAATTATTTGTTAAGTTTAAGAGCAAATAGTCATCTGGCCATGTCAGTCATTGCACTGAGTTTGGCTGTTTGTGGTTTGAGCATAGCTTGGGTGAAAATAAATCCTGAGCTTAGAGCAAGAAAACAAGTAGAAACTGTTTTTAAACTTATATTATTACTGTGTTCATGTATTGCGATTTTAACAACGGTTGGCATCGTGTTATCGGTTTTGTTTGAATCGATTCAGTTCTTTAATAAAGTACCGGTCTCTGAATTTTTATTCGGCTTGCATTGGAGTCCGCAAGTTGCGATTCGAGAAGATCAAGTGGGTGGTTCAGGGGCTTTCGGTGCCATTCCTCTATTTGTCGGTACGTTACTTATTTCAGCTATCGCCATGATCGTCGCAGTGCCAACGGGTTTAATGTCTGCCATTTATTTATCTGAATATGCGAGTAAACAAGTTCGTAGTTGGGTTAAACCGCTGCTGGAAATATTGGCGGGTATTCCAACCGTTGTCTATGGTTTTTTTGCGGCCTTAACCGTTGCACCGCTTATTCGCGACACGGGCGACTGGTTGAACGGAAGTTGGACTTTCGAGTTGCTGGGCTTGAGTTTACAGGTCTCTTCTGAGAGTGCTTTGGCTGCAGGCTTGGTTATGGGGGTGATGATTATTCCGTTTATTTCATCCTTGGCTGATGATGTGATTAATGCTGTACCTCAGTCTCTACGAGATGGTTCATTAGGCTTGGGCTCAACGCATTCAGAAACAATTCGACAAGTCGTTATACCTGCGGCATTACCCGGCATTGTTGGCGGCGTACTACTCGCAGTTTCTCGCGCGATCGGTGAAACCATGATTGTGGTGATGGCAGCAGGTCTAGCAGCCAATCTCACTGCAAATCCACTTGAATCGGTTACTACGGTTACTGTGCAAATTGTCACCATGCTGGTGGGTGATCAGGAATTTGATAGTGCGAAAACCTTATCTGCTTTTGCCTTGGGGTTGATGTTATTTGTTGTCACCTTAACGTTAAATATCTATGCCTTGCGTGTGGTTAAAAAATACCGCGAACAGTATGAGTAACATGTATGAGTACGATTGAGATAGACATTGAGAAATCGAATGAAAGTAACTGTACCAATGAGAGTGAAATGAAAAAAGTAAATACCATTGAGCTGGTGAACAAAAACCTGAAGAAACGCTATCGCGCCGAAAGGCGGTTTAAGGCTTATGGTTTGGTTTCAATTTGCTTCGCGCTATTATGCTTAGTGGTGCTGTTTACGGATATTATTAGTAAAGGCCATGGCGCTTTTTTCCAAACGTACATTCAGTTAGAGCTTAATCTGGATGAGGATGTTCTTGAAGTTAATGATATCCAAAATATGAAACAACTTGCGAGTGCTAACTATCAAGGTGTTATTCGTCAGTCATTAAGAACACTTTTTCCGGATGCAAAAAAACGGCACGATAAACGCAAATTATATGCCTTGGTTAGTAGTGGCGCGAGCTATCAATTGGCTGACCAAATAAAAGCACAACCCGCCTTGGTTGGCACAACGATATCTGTTTTTGTCTTAGCCGATGATGATGTGGATACCTGGTTTAAAAGTCTGGATGATGCCAAACCTTTTATTGGTCGAATGTCAGAAAAACAACTGGTATGGCTTGAAAGCCTAAAAAAATCAGGGAGTTTACATAAAAAATTCAATACAACATTTTTTAATAATGGTGACTCAAGAGAGCCAGAACTAGCAGGCATTAAAGGCGCAATGATTGGATCCTTGTTTACGATTCTAGTGACATTTTTACTCTCATTTACGGTGGGTATTTCTACCGCTATTTATCTTGAAGAGTATGCACCTAAAAATTTATTTACAGACTTTATCGAAGTCAATATCAACAATTTAGCTGCGGTGCCCTCTATTATTTTTGGTCTTCTAGGTTTAGCCATTTTTATTGGTATGTTTGGCATGCAGCGCTCGATCCCTTTACTAGGAGGGGTTGTGCTTTCTTTGATGACCTTACCTACAATTATTATTTCCAGTCGTGCAGCGATAAAAGCGGTGCCTCCTTCCATTCGTCAAGCTGCCTTGGGTATGGGCGCATCGAAAATGCAGGTGATTCTTCATCATGTACTCCCACTTGCAATGCCGGGTATGTTGACGGGAACCATCATTGGCTTGGCTCAGGCTTTAGGTGAAACCGCTCCTTTGCTGATGATTGGAATGGTAGCGTTTGTGGTTGATGTTCCGGGAGCATTAACTGACCCATCAACGGCCTTACCAGTTCAAATATTTCTTTGGGCTGATAGCCCTGAAAGAGCGTTTGTAGAACGAACGTCGGCAGCTATTATGGTGTTACTGGCATTTTTGATTTCAATGAATACGGTCGCTGTTTTCTTACGCAAGCGTTTAGAGCGCCGTTGGTAGAATTAATTTTTTGAAAAGGTTTATGTTGTGGAACAATCAATTGAAAAAATAGGGCCGACGATAGGTCAGTCATTACTAGAAAATCCAAAAATGTCGATGCGCAATGTCGATGTATTCTATGGTGATAAACAAGCCATTTATGATGTGAATCTGGATATCGGTAAAAATGAAGTATTATCGATGATCGGGCCTTCAGGCTGCGGGAAGTCGACTTTTCTACGCTGTCTGAATCGAATGAATGACACGATTGAAGGGTGTAAAGTCACGGGCTCATTTGATTTGGAAGGTAAAAATATTTACCACCCAAAAATGGATGTTGTTCCCTTGCGTGCGCGTGTCGGAATGGTTTTTCAAAAACCAAATCCTTTTCCTAAAACGATTTACGATAATGTCGCCTATGGCCCTAAAATTCATGGTTTGGTCGAAAGTAAAACAGACTTGGATGAAATTGTAGAAAGCAGCCTTCAAAAAGCAGGCTTATGGGATGAAGTCAAAGATCGACTTGATCAACAAGGAACGGGCTTATCTGGTGGGCAGCAACAGCGGCTTTGTATCGCTAGAACAATAGCAATTAGTCCAGAAGTGATTTTAATGGATGAGCCTTGCTCAGCCCTTGATCCAATCGCGACATCGAAAATTGAAAACTTAATTACCGAGCTTAGCGAAAATTACACCATAGCAATTGTCACTCACTCCATGCAGCAGGCTGCAAGAGTTTCTGACCGAACGGCATATTTTCATTTAGGCAAGCTGGTTGAAGTAAATGATACCCAGCATCTTTTTACCAATCCAGACCATGAGTTAACGGAAGCGTATATCACGGGTCGATTTGGTTAATTGTTCTGTTTAATTTATTTGCTTGAACAATTTACTTGAACACAAGGAATACAAAAAAATGTCGTTACACTTACAGCGTGACTTGGATTCGCTGAAAAAAGAAATTCTTCAACTCGGTAATATGGTTGAGTCATCCATTAATAAAGCCTTGGTCGCGCTATCGGAACGCCGCCCTGAACTAGTTGAAGAGGTACTGCAGGATGAAATACAAATAGACCTTCAAGAAGTGTCTATTGAAGAAAGCTGTCTGAAAGTGCTGGCTTTGCATCAACCTGTCGCGGTGGACCTTCGCTTTATAGTTGTTGTTTTAAAGGTCAACAATGATCTGGAACGAATGGGCGATTTTGCGGTAAATGTAGCGAAGCGTGCTAAAGAACTCAGTGAGCAAGACCCAATCCCATGTCCGGCAGGGTTTACCGATGTGGTTCCTCAAACTATTCGAACGATGGTTCGTGATAGCCTCACTGCGTTAGTGAAGTTTGATGTTGATATCGCTCGTGAAGTCATTCATATGGATGATGTAGTCGATCAGGCAAATCGGTTGATGTATAAAGACTTAAAAGCACTAATGGTCGAAGACTCATCAACGGTAGATCGTGCGGTTAGTTTACTATCCTGTTCACGTTATCTGGAAAGAATCGCTGACCTGACGACCAATATAGCTGAAGACGTAATTTTTATGGTTGAAGGCGAAGTAGTACGTCACCAATCAACGGGGCTTTAAAGTGTTTAAGCTGTCACGGAGTAATAAATTCAATTTCATTCTCAAGAGGTTTTCAGCCAATCTCTTACAGCTAATCCAGTCCCGAAGTTCCAAGGTTTGAGTTTAGACTTTTCGATTAGCTTGTAATTATCTAGCTCTTCGTTAAGTGTTATTTCTCCGGTACATTTGGCGTGATAGGCAATGATGACTTGGTTCATTTGTTCAAAAGGGTAGGCGCCTACTAACTTAACTTCTTCTGTATCGAGGTTGAGTTCTTCTTTGATTTCTCTTTGGACGGCCTGATCGGGGGCTTCTCTTTCATCAAGGAAGCCACTGACTAAACCAAACATTTTTTCAGGCCAGCTGACGTTGTGTGCTAATAGCACTTTGTCGTTAAATTCTATGATTGCTGCTACCACTGGTACAGGGTTATTCCAATGCACAAAACCACATGCAGTATCAGGGCAGGCCAGATATGTTTTTCTTTCTTTTTCTGTCGTGGTTAATTCATTTGCGCAAAGTGGGCAATACTTCATCTAAATCTCCTACTGCTTTTGGTTTGGCATATTTCCATATTAAGGTTGTTGGCTTGTCGTTCTCGTCATAACAATTTCCGAAATAAAAATTCAAAATTTAAGCTTGTGCCAAAAATATAATAGCTATGTTGTGAGATTGTTGCTACAAGAACAGACGGGTGATTCGGGTTGTGATTACTTCTAACTTATCTTATAAGATTAACGCATTGGGTTTTGATTATTCAAATTGGGTGCTTCCTGAATAAAACCACAGGAGTAGCATTCGATTAGCCAGCTATTTTAGACTGTCATCGCTAAACCACCAATTCATGATGTCTAGCTAGACTTCATAAGCAAAGTGAGAACGTTAACTAATGAAACTACATATCACAAATGGCGACTCAACTGGCGAGATGCTTAAAGAAATATCCCATCTTGAAGGCGACATAATATGTTGGCGCGATGTACTGCATGATGGTCCTCTGTTAAATACTTCTTATGAAAATTATGCAGATTCCAGAGCGAAGTTTTTGGCAGCAACGGTGAATAACACTTTGCTAAACCAGGAAAAGCCTACCAATGAAACCGATATTCTTCAGGACTTTATAGATCGTAAAGCGACACTTGAGCGTCTTGATCAGTATGATGAAGTCATCTTATGGTTCGAACATGACTTGTATGACCAGCTCCAGATTATTGAAATAATGGCGGCGTTAAATGAACAGGGTGGCACTAATAGAAAATTGTCGATTATCTGCATTGGTGAGCACCCAGAGGTGCCTTATTTTTATGGGCTAGGGCAACTTACTTTAAAACAGCTGTCGGCCCTGTATCCATGTCGTGAATGTATTACACAGGCACAGCTTGATATTGGAACGAAAATTTGGGCCGCGTTAAGATCCCCAATACCTGATGACTTATTGAGTCGACTAGAAGAGATACCTGTTCAGGAATTTCCCTACATGAAACCGGCATTAATGCGTTTTTTTAGAGAGTTTCCCGCATTGGAAAATGGCCTTACCCAAACACAATGGTATTTGCTTAATGCGATTGCTGAGCCTTGCCAAGATCTTCCAGCACTAATGAGATTCCTAGAACAAAATGAGGCGGCCGGCAGCTTGGCTAAAGATGTTTGTGCACGTGACCGTTATCAAGAAATTGTGGCTGGTGAGGCGACATTTGGTCGATTGTTTCATCAACTTCAAGAGCTTGAATCTGCCCCATTTATGGGAGACCTGTGGGTGAAAAAGGAGCTTGATACTTTATGTCAGGCAAAGGTGCCTTATGTTACTTGCCCCTTTGTCGATAAAGAACACCCTGTTGGCAGGAATACCCAATATGAAATAACCGATGCCGGGCGACAAGCCCTTGAGGGTAAACTGCATTGGGGGGATCTCAACGACTATGACATGTGGCGTGGCGGAGTTCACATTACAAGTGGGTCGCCTATGTTCTGGGATGAAAAAACACTCACTTTTGTGTCTCAGCGGTAAGGGGGGAATTAGTAATGACGCAGTTCAATGTTGTACGGTATGTCTAGGCCGCCCAAGTTCTGTGCAGGTATAGTCGTGACAACTAAAGAGTTTAGTGAGGATACCCCGTTCTGTTGTGAAGAGTGTCTAGCCCTAAATAATACGGTCATATAGTATCATTCTAGGCGCTCTACCAAAGTGGGATGTACTACCTTTAGCGTAACAATTTATGAACTTACTAAAATTGATTTTATGAAGACAATAGATATTTCCTCACCAGTAGAAGTTAACGAATGTGTGATACTTCTGCATGGTTTAGCAAGAACGGATAGTTCATTGAAGAAAATAGAGTCTGTGCTTAAAGGCAAAGGCTACCACACCGTTAATTATAATTATCCGTCAACGAAGCATCGTATCGATAAATTAGCTGGTGATACAATCAATAATGCCTTATCCCAATGCCCTGTTGGAAGTAAAATACACTTTGTGACGCACTCAATGGGAGGCATTCTTGTTCGGCAGTATCTAAGCGCTAATAGTATTCAAAATTTGGGGCGTGTAATAATGCTTGGGCCGCCGAATCAAGGCAGTCAGGTGGTTGATACACTCAACAAAGTACCTGGCTTCAAACTTATAAATGGCCCAGCTGGAATGCAGCTTGGCACTGGAGAAATGAGCGTCCCAAAGAGACTGGGGGCCGCAAAATTTGATGTCGGTATTATTGCCGGTACTCGTAGCATCAACCTGTTTTTATCCATGATGCTGCCAACTCCTGATGATGGCAAGGTATCCGTGGAGAGCACAAAGCTTGAAGGTATGTCTGATCATATTGCGCTGCCAGTGACGCATCCATTCATGATGAAAAATGATCGGGTCATAAGTCAGGTGGTGAACTATCTGAAATATGGGAAATTTAAACGAATGGATCTATAAATACCAATAAATCCATTTATCTAAAAGTACGCTTGAAAAGAAATAACACAAACTCTTTTATTGCAAAATATTAAGGCGTAATCGACACGTCGTTTGGTTCAGCCCATGGCGCTGAATATACCGGCTGAGGGGTGACATAATGAAAGTTTTCACCATCAATAATTGCTCGGGTGTCGTAAACACTGCTCCAGCTAGTACTTAGCTCATCGTTATCTCTGGTAGAAAGTGATCCATTCAGGCTAATTTCGCCAGCTGAGGTATCGACATCAAAGAGATACAAGCCTGCTTTAAGGCTGTCAGGCGAAATGCCATAAGATTGAGCGGGTAGCGTTAGTTTCATTGACTCATTGTTCTGATCATAAAGCATCGCAATACTATGGTGGTCATAAAGAGCGGGAGAATAGTAATTTGCTGCAAACTGATATTGGCTGCTTAGAGCCGGGTTGGATAGATCGCTGACATCATATAGGTCGAGTTTAAGACCGCTTTCCTGACCAATGCCCAGAATGTAGTTTTCATTCACCGGAAATAGTTGCGTTGAAAAACCAGGGATTTCCAGCTCACCTGCTACGATAGGTGCAAGCGGGTTGCTCACATCAATCGTATAAAAAGGATCGGTTCGTAGAAACGTCACGACATAGGCGCGATCATTAATAAATCTAACTGCAAAGATACTTTCTCCATCTTTACCAATGCGTTCATCATTGATTTGGTTGGGGATGCGGCTAACCAGTTTCAGTTCGCGTTCGTTTTCGAGTTTTTTCAGAATACTCAGGTAATGTTCTGCGCCGGGAACTTCATCGAAAGAGGGGGTAGTGTCATCCACTTCACTTTCGGTTTCAGGCAGCGTATCGATGAAAATATTAAAATTTTGATTACTTGAAATAACGCGAAGATACCCTCCTGCCTCGCTCATTTTAAATTTTCCGCCAATTCGACCAATGACGGTACCGCTGCCAGCATATTCAACGCCCAACTCGTTGAAGTCAAACTGATGGATACGGGTATTTTCTGATCGCCAGTCAAAGCCTTCAGAAAAATACAGTGCATTTGATGAGGCATAGAAATCCTGACTGTAACCAAGAAAACAACTGGCTTGTACATTGCCATTATCTAAATCTGAGCTGGTAATCACGGTCAGCTGTAACTGGTATGCTGATGATGTGAGACCCTCAGGCACATAACATTTCTGGCTACCAAACCAATTGGCTTCAAGTCCATCTTCGTCTGTAGTTTTGGGTACAAGGTCTTGAAAACTTACGCTCTCTAGTAGGGTATTATTAGCAGCTATCTCTGACTTGGTATTAGCGGCATAGTTAAACCCTCTCACACCAATATCAAGACTGGATATGGTATAAAGCCGGTTACTGATACGGCGAGATTGAAGGAATGAACCTTTAAAGCGTTTGCTACGATTGAAAACAGGGTTAGCAGCGACCGTAACATCATAATATTCGATTACATAGTGGCTGCTAGCCCAATAAATAGGCCTTGTCAGAGCAATACGACAATCTTCATCTTCCACACCACAGGTAGGCGTTCCATATTGATACTGTTGGCTAATGATCACCAGTGTTTTAGCTGCATCTTTCTGGTAGAGGTATAAACCTAAAATAGAACTGTTGTCGATAGGGTCTGTTTGTATGGTCGATAGTAAGGTGCTGCTCGCTTCGCCACTGGGAACCCTCAACAATCTGACTTCATTTTTTCCGGTATCGCTTTGATGGCTTTGATAAATGATATCGCCATCAAATTTAACCAGATCCATTTCGTCCACACCATTTTCGATCAGGGTGGTTGCTGAATAGGCATCGGCACTGATTGAGTCTGCGTCTTCGAGTGATGGTGCTTCTACCCGGGTATATTCTTCAGGTACGGCACTTTCTTGTATCGAAGATTTTAGCAAGGCTTCAAATTGTTCATCACTTTCGACCTGAACAAGATAACCTGTATAATTTTGGTCATTCGAGTTTGGTGTGCCTGAACCCGTTCCCGTGGTTGAGCCAGTAAAGCAGCCTGACAGCAATAATGGTAAGAATAGAGATACCAGTTTTGTATATTTGATATTAATTAGACATTCCTTATTCATCGATTGTTTCCTCCAAATAATAGATTCCCAGCCCAGCTCGAACCCGGCCAGTGCCAGTGCTCGTTGGGTTTGAATCCCGATCTTGTTTGCTCAGCCAGAGTTCCAGCTCATTCAATAACTGTGTTGATTTTTGATGGCAGATTTTCTTCAATTCGGGTATGCATTCTTCGGGTAAGTTATCGAAGGCAGTACTTAACTGGAGGCGGTTTGCCTCAGGAGTTTCAAGGTTGATTGAGAGTGTGTTTAGTAAATCTGAGGAGGCATCACCCATATAAATAATGCGTTGGGCATCACTTTCTTTAGGGACATAGACAGTTTGTATCAGTTTTACAGAGTCTGAACTTGCAAACTCGATGGCGCTTACCCTAATCATTTCATCCAGCATCGCTCTTACCGTCATGCTGCCGCTATGCTTCAAAACCAAGGAGCTAAAGCTGTTTACTTCGCCCTCAATCGGGAGAATTGAGGCTTTGCCTTTAACATCCAGAAACTCGGTTTCAGTAATCCATGCGCTAATCACTCGGGCAGCCCGGTTGTGGAATTGTGTTTCGGGTTCTTGTGAAGCGTCAAAATCTTTGTTGCGATAATAGGTCACATCTTTTCGATGCATCCCGGTTATGACCGAAATCCGTGAGACACTTTGCTTTCGACCCTCAAGCTGAAACTCCTGGTCAGCAACTTCCACATAGCTTCGTTTAACCAGGCCCATAAACTCATTGACCGAAACACCGTGGTTAAGCAGTATTTTCACCAAAGGCTTCAGCAGTCGAAGGATTGATTGATTAAGTACCGATCTAATATTCATAAGTAATATTTGAACATAATAAAAAATATTTGAGAATAATTTCTCAAATATTTTAATCCGGTTTGTTATCTGAGTCAAACAATGTAAATGTCTATCAAGGACAAAAGCGCCAAGTAAGTTAATTTCAGACTTTTACATGTCCTGTGTTCACAGGTAGTGGCTATTAAACACAAGCTTGGTTCAATAGATTCTTAGTGACAAAGATTTTTAGTGTGGGAGTGGGAGGATTTCAGCTTTTACGTCACCAAAATTACTTTTGTGTCGGGATTCGTGGTTTATTGAGGTAGAAAGAAGCAGCGTTTATTTAATGTATGAGGCAGAAGTCTGTAACACTTAAGCGATTCTTGCTTTGGTAAGTGTGGATACGTGGTCAATTATGTTTAGGTTTTGTGTGTGACCTTAGACGTACTTGGTGGGATGTTGATGACAGAAAGTGAGTATTAGTTCAACCATTAGCCCTCGTGAAGTATCTCTTACAATGTTGAAGTATAAAGCAGAACATTTTGCTCTCACCTATTAAAAAGCCGAGCTTCAGCTCGGCTTTTAGAGATAGCTTAAGTTAAATTAAGCGTTCTGCTTGCGGCGTGCAAAACCTAAACTAGCAAGACCAAGGCCAAGAAGTGCGAGTGTACCTGGCTCTGGTACACTAGTTACTTCACGGAAATCAGCTAATAGATTATATGTGCCATTGCTTGTGATCGCTAGATCTTGGAAGCTAACTTCATAGGTCCCCATGTTTAACCAGCTATTATCGAAGTTAACGAACATTTCGTCATCAAAAATGTCTAATTGGCCGACGGCAAATACATATCCATTAGTTGATGCGGTTGATCCAGGAGGTGTTAGCAACATTGACGCAGAGATTGGATCAATATCCACATCTGTACCTGAACAAAAAAAACCTTCACATGCATTGATTGAAAAATCAGAGGTTGTGAATGTTCCATAAGTCTGTGTGGAGATACCAGACAAATCAAAACTAAAGTCTGCACCTTCACTGGTTTGCCATGTTAAGAATTTGTCGCTGCCAGATGTGATATCAATATCACTTGCGGTAATTGTTAAAGCAGATGCAAAGCTTGAAGATGCCAATAAAGCTATTGGTATTAAATTTTTAATTTTCATTTTACTTTCCTTTGAAATGCAGCCCAGCTATCTGTTACCCAGATCTGTGGCTTTCCGTCTCTTCCTCGCAAAAGATTTGGCCTTACGTTTAAGTTTCAGTTTGTGCAAGAGCACGTCTGCAGCTAAGCAAATTTCAGGCCGTATATATATGTTTGATATAAAAACAATAGTTTATATAAATATTCTTTGTAAAAAACAACAGTTTCTGTAAAGTATTCTGACATTTATTATACGTAAGCGAATGAATCAATCACCTTATTTAGAATCTTTGCCTCTCTCAGCATTGTCTGATTTTAGTTGTTCGAATAAAAGAATACCGCCTAATTTAATGGTGCTTTACCCTGTTTGTAGTTGTTTTTAAACGATTACTGTAATGAGCCTTTCTAAGGTGTTGAGAATATTTTGGAATAAGTTGTTTGTATTTCATTACCAGGTTCAGGAGTATGAGGAACAAAACGGGCCAGAATTAACGATACACCTGCCATTGCCGCTCCGGTTAAAAACACCATAGCTGGAGAAATGACCCATAAAATCCCGTATAAAGCTGGCAATATTACCGCTGCGATATGGTTAATCGAAAAGGCAACCCCGGCAGTGGGGGCGATATCTTTTGGGTCGGCAATTTTCTGGAAGTATGTTTTTTGGGCGATAGCCATCGAAAATAATATATGATCTAGTAAGTATAGTCCGGCAGCCACCCAAGGGTTATCCACGAAAGCATAAGCTAAAAAGACCAAAATCAAACCTGTATATTCTAGCGACAAAGCTCTGCGTTCGCCCCACTTACCAATAAGCTTTCCAATGTGTGGCGCAAAAACAATGCTTGTTAAGCCGTTGAGTAAAAATAATATGGCGATGTCAGAAGCTGAAAAATTAAATTTCTCGACCATCAGAAACCCTGCAAAGACCACAAAGATTTGTCTTCGTGCTCCACCCATGAAAGTTAACATGTAGTAGAGCCAATACCGTCTTCGGAGAATCAGCTTTTTATGTTGTTCAACCTTAACAGGGAAGTGTGGAAATATGCTCCAGCAAACTATCGCAATGCAAATCGTCACACCTCCACCGACTAAATAGATGGTTTTCATATCCATATGAAGTATATCAAGCGCTAGCCATACCAAAGCATAGGCAAGTAGGCCTGAGAAGGCGCCAACCGCGATCATTTTTCCCATCTGATGTGCCGCACTCTCTTTGGCAAACCATTGCAATGAAAGGGATTGGTTAATGGTTTCGTAGTAGTGAAATCCAACAGACATCAAGACGGTTGTGCAATATAAACCTATCTCGCTGGGGAAAAAACCCGTTAGCGCGGTACCTAAGCCCATCACTAGAATTGAAACGAGTGCAAGCGTTTGTTCCCGCAGTAGTGCTAAAAGTAAGATAGCACCAAAAGCTAAGAACCCTGGAATCTCTCGTAGAGACTGAAGTACGCCAATTTCTACGCCTGTGAATGCGGCACGTTCGATCGCAAAGTTATTAAGTAAGGCTTGCCAAACCCCAAACGAAATAGGCATGGCGGCTGCCATTAAAAATAAAAGTATGTCGGGGCGGCGTAAGTTCTTCATTCATGATCTACCAAGTGTTATTTCAGAGATATTTACTTTAAATAACTTGTGGTATGGCGTATATAGTACATGTAGACAAATTATATCGAGAAAGAGTCAATGCCTTTAAAAAATGATTCAGGTGACCAAAGTAATACTAAGGTGCATGGAAGTGAGCTCTCAGATGAGTCATTTGTGCCAGAAGGTGTGGCGACTCATTGGTTAACTTTAAATGGGGTAACGATAAATAAACCTGAAGAGATACCAAGACGAGTAGTGATCAGAAAAATATCGCATGAAGCCGGATATTATGCGCCATATCATTCTCATGCCAGAGGGCAGTTGTTGTTTATTGCCGAAGGTTTGATCCAAGTGTCTACCAAAGGGGAGGGTTATTGGGTGGTGCCACCTCAGCGAGCGGTATGGTTGCCACCCTATGCGGAACATGATGCTCGTTCACTAACTCGCGTAAAATTAAGAAATGTCTATATTTCAAAAGAAGCTTCTCAAAGTCTACCCCAGCACTGCCAAGTAATTTCGATAACTCCTTTGATTCGAGAGCTCATTCTGAGCGCCGCCGAGTTTAATGTGCTTTACGACGATCAGGGGGCAGAAGGGCGTCTGATTGAAGTATTGCTTGACCAGCTAGCAAGTCAGCCCGCAGTACCTTTGCATTTACCTCACCCTAAAAGCAAAGCCTTAAAGTACATTGCAGAGTATTTAATACACGAACCCTCAGATCAGAGGACCTTGAAAGCTTGGGCTCAGAGTGTCGGTCTTAGTGATCGGACACTAGCAAGGCATTTTGTGAAAGAGACTGGAATGTCGTTTGGTCAATGGCGTCAGCAAGCTAGATTACTTGCAGCTATTACACGCATTTCTCAAGGTGACCCTGTTGCACATATCGCACAAGATCTGGGTTATGAGAGTCAAAGTGCGTTTATCGCGATGTTTCGAAAGGCTATGGGAACAACTCCGGGCCGCTACTGTTCACGCTCCGTATAAAAGAGCGTTCGTCATTAGAATAAAATGAAAATAACCTGCTTATAGCCCTAGCTTCTCCGCTACAAAATCAGCATCTTTGTCGCCTCTCCCGGACAGATTTACCAGTATAAGTTTATCAGGCGCTAAGCCCGCAGCCAGTTTGGTTGCATAGGCAATTGCGTGGGCACTTTCTAATGCAGGAATAATTCCTTCGCAACGTGACAAGGTAATGAATGCGTCTAGACACTCGGCATCGTCGATCGACTCATAGCTAACTCGACCAATATCTTTTAAATGGCAGTGTTGTGGGCCGACTGCCGGATAATCCAACCCTGAGGCAATTGAATAAACAGGAAGGGGTTCACCATTTTCATCTTGAAGGGTTAGGCATTCAAACCCATGAAGCGAGCCTTTCGTACCTTTAGTCATCGTTGCAGCATGATCAGGTGTATCTAAACCTCTACCGGCAGGTTCAACACCGACAAGTTGTACACTTTCATCATCCAAAAATGCGGAAAAAATGCCCATAGCATTTGAACCCCCTCCAACACAAGCAG
>Ga0209184_1000972_pt1 | contig 22909 bp, 15 predicted proteins | sample EN8Hudsemesocosm_2_FD_184627 | JGI IMG/M metagenome (GOLD analysis project Ga0209184, IMG submission 184627) | Methane-oxidizing microbial communities from mesocosms in the Hudson Canyon - EN8C Hudson Canyon (SPAdes) (version 2) | ecosystem: Environmental > Aquatic > Marine > Cold seeps | place... | reverse complement strand
TAACTAACACTGTGATCGCCACCTAAACCAAAAATACCTTTCTGGGGAAATGCTGCATAAAAGTCATGTAGAACATCTTCAGTGATACTTAATGGGCTAACACAATATTCGCTTTGAGGATTTTGATACAAGGCTTTACGGCAATTGGCTAAGGTGGCCTCATTTAAATATTTGTCTGAAAGCAAATGAGGGATCACGCGAATATCACCCAAATCAAAAGTATTTAATTCAGGGTAACTTTCAAGCAAAGTACTGCGAATAAATAGAGGCCCCCAATTAGCGCCTCGTAAGATTCCGCCACCACAATCCGATGCTATGCCTAAAATGATGGCATTAGAGGCATCAGGCAGCTTGTCTAAAGAACTTTTCCATAAATCTTCAACACTACTTGCTTGTCCATAAATTGTTTGATGCAATTGCTCTTTACGCTCTTTAGCAGTATTAACGGTGAAAACACCATTGCCAGGGGGGCATAAACATTGTGTTAATTTATCTTTTAATTGTGCTGTTAATTGCGACATATTTATCTCTGTAAGCGGTTTAATAATTGAAAATTACAGGCTTAAATTAGTTTTTTTAGCATTTAACTCTTATTTTTTTTGGCAAAGTCGATTATGATTGCGCAGAAAATAGCGTTAAGCATTTTTTAAAATAAGCTAAATAAGCTTCGTGTTGATATAACTACATGGGCATTATAGCCAAAAGCAGTAAGTAGTAATAGGCAAGCAAGCAAGCCCAAAAAATAAATGCTTGTCAATTTGCATATTTATAGATATATCTATAAATAGGTATGCAATCGTATTTTTTGGAATATACCAAATTTAGCGTTATTTGAGTGAGATTAAAGAGCATGCTCGCACTTTTTAACTCAAATAGTGAATGAATAATAAAACAGAAATAAATTTATCTTCATGTGTAGATAAACTGTCGAATTAGCAGGATTACAAATTTTTATGGCAAAATCACTTGTTATTGTCGAATCGCCAGCCAAAGCGAAAACGATTAATAAATATTTAGGTAAAGACTTTATTGTGAAGTCGAGTGTTGGTCATGTTCGTGATTTACCTCACAGTAGTACGGGTAAAAAAGTTGCGACCAAGTCACCTGCTGAAGTACGTAAAATGGCACCAGAGGCCAAAGCTAAATATAAAGCTAAACGTGATAAACAAGCGTTGGTAAACCGTATGGGAATTGATCCAGAGAAAAACTGGGCTGCAAATTATCAAATTCTTCCCGGCAAAGAAAAAGTTGTTACAGAACTTCAAAAACTCGCGGAAAAAGCCGACACCATCTATCTCGCAACCGATTTGGATCGCGAGGGAGAAGCAATAGCCTGGCACTTAAAAGAGTTGATTGGTGGCGATGATGATAAGTTTCGCCGTGTCGTTTTTAACGAAATAACCGAAAGCTCAATTCAGCAAGCTTTTTCTACTCCTGGCGAATTAAGTATGCCGGGTGTTAATGCTCAGCAAGCACGACGTTTTCTTGATCGTGTTGTTGGCTTTATGGTTAGTCCATTGTTATGGAAAAAAGTTGCCCGCGGTTTATCGGCAGGTCGAGTTCAATCTGTTGCGGTTAAATTAGTAGTTGAAAAAGAACGTGAAATTAAAGCCTTTGATCCTAAAGAGTTTTGGGAAGTGATTGCTGATACTCACGCTAGCTCTGGAGAAGCGCTAATCTTAGATGTTACCCATAACAATGGCAAAGCATTTAAACCAACCAATAAAGACGATACTGATAAAGCATTAGCCGTATTAAAACCGGCCGACTATACCGTAAGTAAACGTGAAGATAGACCATCGAAAAGCACACCTTCTGCGCCGTTTATTACGTCCACATTACAACAAGCGGCAAGTACTAAATTGGGTTATGGTGTTAAGCGTACTATGGGTTTGGCTCAGCGCTTATATGAAGCTGGGCATATTACTTATATGCGTACCGATTCAACTAATTTAAGTAAAGATGCAGTTGAGATGTGCCGCACGTTCATCAGTAAAAGCTTTGGTGAAAATTACTTACCGGAAAAACCAAAACTATATGGCTCTAAAGCAGGAGCTCAAGAGGCTCATGAAGCGATTCGTCCTTCAAATGTAAAAATTGAATCTGCTTTTATGGAAGGTATCGATGCTGATGCTAAAAAACTTTATGATTTGATTTGGCGTCAGTTTGTTGCTTGTCAAATGACCGCAGCACGTTACACAGTAAGCACGTTAACGATCAGCGCCGCTGACTTTGATTTAAAAGCTAAAGGTCGTGTAATGCAATTTGATGGTTGGACGCGTGTTCATCCTCAACTTGCCAAAGGTGATGACAGACATCTACCTGACTTAGCGGTAGGTGAAGTCTTAACATTAGACAACTTAGAAGCCACTCAGCATTTTACTAAGCCACCAGCTCGTTTTGGTGAAGCATCATTAGTTAAAGAGTTAGAAAAACGCTCTATTGGTCGTCCATCAACGTATGCGTCTATTATTTCAACCATTCAAGATAGAGGTTATGTACGTTTAGATAAAAAGCGTTTTTATGCCGAGAAAATGGGTGAAATAATCACTGACAGCTTATCCATTAGTTTTGAAAAACTGATGAGTTATGATTTTACCGCCAATATGGAACAAGAACTTGATGCTATTGCTATAGGTGAACTTGACTGGAAAAGCGTTTTAGATGAGTTTTATAAAAACTTTAGTAAAAAATTAGCGCTAGCTAGTAAGGAATCTGAAGAAGGGGGCATGCCGAACAATAGTCCAGTATTAACTGATATTGATTGTCCAACGTGTAGCCGTAAAATGGGGATTAGAACCGCTTCAACAGGAGTGTTTTTAGGCTGTTCAGGTTATGCATTGCCACCTAAAGAACGCTGCACAACTACCATGAACTTAACGCCGGGTGAAGAAGCCGTTAGCGTATTAGCAGAAGATCAAGAAACTGAAGCGTTGCGCGCTATGCATCGTTGTCAAAAGTGTAATACGGCAATGGATAGCTATCTTATTGATGAAACTCGTAAATTGCATGTTTGTGGTAATAACCCAATCTGTGATGGCATTGAAGTTGAACAAGGGACATTTAAAATTAAAGGCTATGACGGCCCTGTTTTAGAGTGTGATCGCTGTGAAGCTGATATGGAGTTGAAATCTGGCCGTTTTGGTAAGTATTTTGATTGTACTAACGCTGAGTGTAAAAATACGCGTAAGTTATTGGCAAGCGGTGAAGCTGCGCCGCCAAAAGAAGACCCAGTACAATTACCTGAGCTTGAGTGTGAAAAGTCTGATGCACATTTTGTTTTACGTGACGGTGCAGCTGGTATTTTCTTAGCCGCTAACACTTTCCCACGCTCACGTGAAACTAGAGCGCCAAAAGTAGCTGAATTAAAACGTTTTAGAGACAGAATATCATCTAAATTCTATTACTTAGCTGATGCGCCAGAGCAAGACAATAAAGGCAATTTAGCGGTTATTCGTTATAGCAGAAAAACTAAAGAACAATATGTGATGAGTGAAGTCGATGACAAAGCCACTGGCTGGACTGCAAAATATATCGATGGTAACTGGGTTGAAGATATACCGAAACCGAAGAAGAAAGCGGTTAAAAAGAAAGCCGCTGTAAAGAAAAAATCTACCGTCAAAGAAAAGTAAGCATTAATTACTAAAGTCTTTAGTTACGAACAGAGAAAGTTACGAGTTACGAAGAGCCAGGTACTCAACATTGGTTTTCGCAACTCGTGATTATTAACTCGAGACCAGTAACTCGTTATTTTGTTTAAAGTCGTGTTCGTAACGACTGACTCTTAATTCACAACTTTTATCTAGTCAAACTCTTCTAACTCATCAATCACTTGTCTTGCTTGAGCAATTGTACAATCACTTCTGGCGATTAACGCACTTATGGTAACCTCTTCCATTGTTGAGGCTATTCTTAGCAATTCATCATGGCTTAAGTGTAGATATTTACTTTTTAACAGTTTTATTAACCACATCCAGCTTGGCTCACCCGATAACTCTATAAAAGCTATGATTGCCTGTAGCTGATCAAAGTTTGCTGTAAGCAACCAATTACGAGAGCGACCAATACGTTTAAGTTCACAGCCTTGTTGTCTTATATGAGCTTTTAACGCATATGCCTTCATTGTTCTACGTAAGAAGGATGCTAGAGTAATGGAATTGATTTTTTCCACGTTATAATCTCAGAGGACCAGAAGAATAAGAAAAAGCCAGCAATAGCTGGCTTAGAGTTTTAATTGCAATAAAGGTAATTTCAATCAAGGTCACTATGTTGGTAATTATGTCGACGTTACCATTTCTTTTTAGGTTGAAATAAAATATCCAATTCATTTTCTTCATTTTTAGCTTTTCTCGCCGCATCAGACGCGTTGGTGACTTTTAGTGAATCTATTATTTCTTCTAATAGTAGTGCTATTTCAGCATTTTTAGTATTTACATACTCTGTTTTTACTGGGTGATTAGCCAAGGTTTGTAATGCTTTTTCAAAGTATTGACGAGCAGAGCCGAACATCTCTTTACCTTGTGCTTGGCTGCCTCGTTTGATTAAGCTTTCGATACTTATTTTTAATTGCATCGCATCTAAGCGTTGATCTTCTTGTGTAAATGTATGCGGATCAAGAACTCCTTTTGCTTGTTCCGACTTTAAGCAAGCACGCAGTTTTTTGATGCATTGTAAAATGGCTAATATTTGTTGATCATTATCAGGCAATGCAAAGTTTTCTTCATTATTTTGACTTCCTGCTAAATCTTCTGCGGCTTCTAAGCGAGCAGTAAGATCATTAAGTTTCTTTTTTAGGCCTTTTACTTCGGGCATTAATCCTTGCATTACTCTAGCTGCATTTAAACACCTTCTAGTTAAAATTTTAACTAGATTTGGGCTAGAAGGAATATTAGCTAAATTAATAATAAGCTCTTCACTTTCATCTATAATAGCTTTTTGTTTTGCCACTTTAACTCTTTTTTCTGCTTCTAGTTTTTCTTTATGCTGTTGAATTGCACCGACCACAACAACAAAAATAATTAAGGTAACGAGTAAACCTACGATGATAGCGACCATGTTAAAGCTCTTATTTTTTTAATAATGTGAACAACTATCCACTTGGATAGTTAGCAGTCTACAAAAATTGTCATACTTAGCAAAGCGTAACTTTCATTTTATTCTAAGATTTAAAGATATATGTGCTTTACATCATAAATTATAAACTAGTTTAAAAAAATCTTTAGCCTATTCTGCCAAAATGTTGAATTTAATTTACAAAAGATGAAATTTGATATGGAATAAATGTTCAATTAAGTATATTCTTTTGGTCTAAGAAAGTTCCTGAAACTCGTCTCTTGAGTATACATATGAAATTGCAACAATTACGTTACATCGTTGAAGTACTAAATAATAATCTTAATGTTTCTGCTACGGCAGAGGTACTTTTTACTTCTCAGCCAGGCATTTCCAAACAAGTCAGAATGCTTGAAGATGAGTTGGGAATTCAAATTTTTGGTCGCAGTGGTAAGCATTTGACTCATGTAACGCCTGCGGGACAAGAAGTTATTAATATTGCTCAACAAATTCTATCTAAAGTTGAAGGTATAAAAGCGGTTGCTCGTGAACATACTCAACCTGATGAAGGAAAGTTACGTATTGCAACTACTCATACACAAGCACGCTATGCTTTGCCTGAAGTGATACAAGGTTTTATTAAAAAATACGCTAAAGTATCACTGCAAATGTCTCAGGGCACACCTGCTCAAATTAGCGATGCAGCGGCGAAAGGTGATGCTGATTTTGCGATTGCCACAGAGTCACTGCACTTGTATAACGATTTGGTGATGTTACCTTGTTATCATTGGAATAGAAGTATTATTGTTCGCAAAGATCATGCATTAGCGCGAAAACAAGATTTAACTATTCATGATATTGCTAAGTATTCTTTAGTTACGTATGTATTTGGTTTTACTGGAAGATCTGAATTAGATGCTGCTTTTGAAAAAGCAGGAGCTGAGCCTAAAATTGCTTTTACCGCTACAGATGCTGACGTTATTAAAACTTATGTTCGCCTAGGTGTAGGTATTGGTGTTATTGCTTCAATGGCTATTGACCCTAAAATTGATAACGATCTTGTTGCCATAGACGCTAGCCATTTATTTAAAGCGAGTACGACTAAAATAGGTTTTAGACGTGGTAGTTTTTTACGTGGTTATATGTTTGATTTCATTGAACGTTTCGCACCACATTTAAATAAGCATGTTGTTACACAAGCGATGTTGTTAAAAAACAACGTAGAAGTTGATGAAATGTTTGCTGATATTAAGTTGCCGACTAGATAGTTGTTATCAGCAATAAAAGTGGCGAGTGGCGAAGTTATTAAGTAATGAGTGAACTAAAGTCGCGAGTTACGAAAATACCATACTACATGTGCGTGGCTTCGTTACTCGTAAGTTAATACTCGCTACTTTATTTTAATTGTCTTCGTGACTCGTGACTTATAATCCGTGACTGGCGATTAACATTCAATAATATTTACTGCTAAACCACCACGAGAAGTTTCTTTATATTTAGTTTTCATATCATTACCTGTATCCCACATGGTTTTGATTACTTTATCTAAGGAAACTTTTGATGTACCTGTTCCGCGAAGTGCTAATCTGGAAGCATTTATAGCTTTCACTGAACCCATAGCATTTCGTTCAATGCAGGGAACTTGTACTAAACCTCCAACAGGGTCGCAAGTTAAGCCTAAATTGTGTTCCATACCTATTTCAGCAGCATTTTCTACTTGTATTGGTGTACCACCCATTATTTCAGTTAATGCACCCGCAGCCATTGAACAAGCAACACCTACCTCTCCTTGGCAACCCACTTCTGCGCCAGAAATAGAGGCGTTAGTTTTGTATAAAATTCCTATAGCCGCTGCTGTGAGTAAATAGCGAACACAATCATCATCAGATACTGGATTTACAAATTTGTCGTAATAGCATAATACTGCCGGAATAATACCTGCCGCACCGTTAGTTGGTGCGGTTACAACACGGCTACCTGCTGCATTTTCTTCATTAACAGCCAATGCAAACAAGTTTACCCAGTCCATTGCGGTTAGCGGGTCTGTTGATTTTTCTACCATCAATGAACGATATAAGGCAGGTGCGCGGCGATTTACTTTGAGACCACCAGGCAATATCCCTTCAGTTGATATACCACGATCGACACTGCTACGCATTGCTTGCCAAATTTCAATCAATTTAGTACGAATAACTGCTTCATCATTCAAGCATTTTTCATTATTCATCATGATGGTACTGATGCTTAGGCCACTTTCTTGCGCTTGTGCAAGTAACTCTGCAGCATTAGTGAATTTATGTGGCTTGTTGATATTTGAATGTAGAGATAAGGCCTTATCTTTTTCATTTTCAAAGTCGCAATCTTGAACGATAAAGCCACCACCAATAGAATAATATGTTTGCTGCAAAATGAGGGTTTCGCCTTGATAAGCAAAAAGAGTCATAGCATTTGCGTGAGCAGGTAATGTTTTCCTATGATGGTAAATAATGGCATCATCTTTGGGGAAGTTAGCGGTATGGCTGCCATCTAGTTGAATTTTTTGACTACTTACTACTTGTGAAAGAATAGTTTCAATTGATTTAACAGGTATTTCTTCCGGTGTCTCACCAGACAAGCCTAGAATTACAGCTTTACCTGTACCATGGCCAATTCCTGTTTGACCTAGAGAACCAAATAGCTCACATTTTACTCGATCTACTTTATTTAGTAATGCGTGTTCTTTGAGATCATCCACAAAAAGCTTTGCTGCTTTCATTGGGCCTACAGTATGAGAGCTAGAAGGGCCGATTCCGATTGAAAACATATCAAATACACTAATCATATAAAATTCCGAATAAAATTTTGAAGCTTTCGCTTTTTGCTGATATTAATATGGGTAATGATAACTGAAAGTTTTTATTTTTGACAACAAATATTAAGGTTTGTTGCCGCTAATATATAACCAAATCATTATTATCTTAACAACACTATTTTATTCGGTTGACCAAGTCTTTCATCATAGCAGCCGTTGCGCCCCAGATATTATAATGTCTGTAGGGATAAAAATGGACATTATGATGACGGCCATTGCGATAGGAGTCAATGCTATGATGATTCTCATCTTGTAAAAAATGCTGTAACGGCACATGAAATATTTCATCAACTTCATTGTCATCTTTTCTAAATGTTTGAACAGAGTCAATAATTGCGACAATTGGCGTGACTTGATAACCACTAATGATTTCATAACTAGGTAGCTGACCAATAACAGTGACGGTTTCAGGGTCCAATCCTATCTCTTCTTGAGCCTCTCTTAGTGCTGTGTGAACTAAATCGGTATCTGTTAGCTCTGCTTTACCACCAGGAAAACTTATTTGAGAAGGGTGATGTTTTAAGTGACTTGCTCTTTTAGTTAATAGCACTTGCAAATCTTTGGATGAATACTCGTTTTCTTCATTATTTTCTTTGTTGGAACCATCAAATAAGGCTATCAGCACAGCTGCTGATTTCAAAGGTGCGTGGTGTTGATAATTATGACAAGAGTCATTCTGTTGTTTTAGGTGAAACCTAAATAAGAACTCATTTTTATTCATTGTTGTGACATCCTTGCTTACCTAGTTTTGCTAATACGGGCAAAATACGGTTTACTTTATCAAAGGTTTCTTGATATTCACTTGATGCGTTAGAGTCAGCAACTAATCCTCCACCAGCCCAGCAATATACACTGTTAGGGATAGATGAGGTGTTATTTTGTTTGGTTTGATTGGCTTCACAAATTAAAGTTCGGATAGTAATGCTTGTATCCATAGTGCCACAGTTTGAGATATAACCGATACTTCCACAATAGACACTGCGTCTGTGAGGCTCAAGTTGTTCAATAATTTCCATTGCACGAATTTTTGGTGCTCCGGTGATTGAACCTCCTGGAAATGCTCCACGCAATAAATCGCTAGCGCTATATTGCTCTGCAAGTTCACCTTCTACGGTACTAACAAGATGATGTACCGCAGGAAAGCTTTCAATATCAAAAAGTTTAGGAACAACGACGGAGCTTGGTTTGCATACTTTTGATATATCATTACGAAGTAAGTCGACAATCATCAAATTTTCAGCACGATCTTTTATTGAGTTAGCAAGTATCTGTGCATTTTGTTTATCTTGTTCTTTATTGTCACTTCTAGGCATAGTGCCTTTTATTGGTTTGCTTTGCACTGTGCCTCGCTTGCATTGCAAGAAACGCTCAGGTGAAACACTTAAAATGCTAGCATCTTCTAATCGCATAAAAGCTGAAAAGGGCGCTTTATTTTCAATTCTTAAGGCACAATAAGCTTGAAATTCATCGCCTTGGTATTGTGCTTTAAAGCGTTGTGCTAAGTTAATCTGATAGCAATCACCCGACGTTAAGTAGTTTTGAACTTGCTCAAACTTTTCAATATAAGTGGCCTTGTCCATATTACTTTGCCAGTTTGACGTTAAAGAAAAACCTTGTAGAGCTGCACCTTTATTCTCTTGAGACGCAGCTAATGTTTGTAGGAAATTTTCTACTTCCAAACGCTTCTCTTGTGGACACACTAAAAAAAACTGCTGACGCTTATGATCAAAAATAACGGCTTGGCTGTATATGCCAACAGCCATTTCAGGCAGTGTTATATCTTGTTCTGCTTGCGTTGGTAATTTTTCAAAACGGCGCCCTAAGTCGTAAGCAAAATAACCTAGTGCTCCACCTAGAAATGGCAAGTTTTGTTGTGATGGTTTTAATGTTGATAAAACTTGTTGTTGAATTTTTTCAAGTAAAGACAATGGCTCGTCTTCACTTATATGTGTTTCATTTGTTGTTGAACAATAAATATTGGTTTTATTGCCATAAGTAGATAAAGTCACTTCTGGTTGCCACACCAAAATATCAAAACAAGCATCAATATGCTGACTTTGCCCTGAATCTAACCAGATCGCCCACGTTTTGTTTGCCAATGGAGTGAATAAATCCAAGGGCGTAACATCACTTGCCAAAGTTAACTTCTCTACTGATAAAGTGAGTGGTTTAAATGAAGGTAGGCTATTGGCATGCAAGGTGATAGTTACTCTGATAATTCACTAGTTTATTTATTAGGTAAATGTTCGTATTCTACTATTAGCTACTAGCAGCAGTTTCAATAGAAAGGTATTATAATGGAAAGATATTATATACCCAAATGAATTCACACTTTTAACGAAGGCTGAGAGCAAGATGTCCCATAAAATTATCAAACAACAAGACTTAATCGATAGTATTGAAGATGCACTGCAATATATTTCTTATTATCATCCACTTGATTTTATTCAGGCATTAGAAAAAGCCTACCATAAAGAACAAAATACAGCTGCGAAAGACGCCATTGCACAAATCCTCATTAATTCAAGAATGTCAGCTACCGGTAAACGTCCTATTTGCCAAGATACGGGTATTGTTACTTGTTTTGTTAAAGTGGGTATGGCCGTACAGTGGGATAAAACTGATATGACAGTGCAGCAAATGGTTGATGAAGGTACTCGCCGTGCTTATATGAACCCTGATAATCCTTTACGTGCTTCTATTGTTGCAGACCCAGCAGGTGCACGTAAGAATACAAAAGATAATACCCCATCAGTTGTGCACATTGACCTTGTTGAAGGTGACGAAATTGAAGTGATGATTGCTGCCAAAGGCGGTGGTAGCGAAAATAAAACTAAAATGGCGATGTTAAACCCATCTGACTCTATTGCTGATTGGGTTGTGAAAACTCTGCCATCTATGGGGGCAGGTTGGTGTCCGCCAGGCATGTTAGGCATAGGCATTGGTGGTACTGCAGAAAAGGCAGGTGTTCTTGCTAAAGAAAGTTTGATGGATCCGGTTAATATTCAAGATTTAATGGATAGAGGTCCCCAAAATGCGGAAGAAGAATTGCGTTTAGAAATTTTTGAACGTGTTAATAAGTTAGGCATTGGTGCGCAAGGTTTAGGTGGTTTAACAACGGTAGTTGATGTGAAAATTAATGCCGTGCCAACTCATGCTGCCTCTAAGCCTGTGGTAATGATTCCGAATTGTGCTGCTACTCGTCATGTTCACTTTCACCTAGATGGCTCAGGTCCTGCTGATTTAACACCACCTAAGTTAGAAGAATGGCCAGATATTACTTGGGAAGTAGGTGAAGATGTTCGCCGCGTTAATGTTGATGGTTTAACTAAAGCGGATATTGCTCAGTGGAAAACGGGTGAAACAGTATTGCTTAGTGGAACTATCTTAACAGGAAGGGATGCAGCCCATAAACGTATCCAAGACATGTTAAATGCAGGTGAAGAATTGCCTGTTGATTTTACAGATAAATTTATATATTACGTTGGCCCAGTTGACGCTGTTGGTGATGAAGCTGTAGGCCCTGCAGGCCCTACAACGGCCACTCGTATGGATAAATTCTCAGAATTGATGCTTTCTAAAACAGGCCTTTTAGGCTCTATTGGTAAGTCTGAACGAGGAGCTGCCACGGTTGAGAATATTAAGAAGCATAAATCTGTGTACCTAATGGCCGTTGGTGGTGCAGCCTACTTAGTGTCGAAAGCAATTAAGAAAGCCCGTGTTGTTGCCTTTGAAGAGTTGGGTATGGAAGCCATTTATGAATTTGAAGTTGAAGATATGCCAGTAACTGTTGCAGTGGATAGTACCGGTGAGTCTGCTCATGTTACCGGCCCTGCCATTTGGAAAGTGAAAATTGAAGAGTTAGATCAAAAATAAAAAGTTAATAAATAGTCATATGCCGGAATTATTTCAATTGGTATAGTTAGAAAATTTCTTTTTAAATGGCCTTGAATTAATGCTGTTAATTCAAGGCCATTTTTGTTGCTGCAGCCAAAAATATTTCAGAAATTCACATAAACACACCTTTGTCGTTGTACTTGGCTTTAACACCAATGGTGCGTGTTTTTGTACATCCATTTTAGCGCATTAACCTTTTACTACCCCTAGTGACGAAAACCCATAAGAAATGTGCCCAGAATTGGCGAAGCTAGCTTCTTCCTCACTTCGTCGTTAGTGAGCAATATTCATAACTTGGTGCTCTACATGCGCTAAATATCGGCGAATATTAATCCAATAACTCCCTTACCTATATTACTAAATTAGCCGAGTCAGTATGTAACCACTATGTGAAATCTAAAAACTTGACACCCGTGTTGGTTTTTTAGTAAAAGAGAACTATTGTCTAAACTATAATCAAATTGTTTAGAGTTTTGACTAATAATTAAAATGTGATTTTTGCTTAGAGCACTTAACGACAAATTGTAGATTCGTTCTCCGCAATAGCTTATTTAAGTTTTGTTTTTTTAATTAAAAGTCGACATTTAACAAAGGTGGTTTTCATTTTATCTCAGCATGTCCCTAAATTTTCTTGACAGGCCAACTGATTTTACTCAGCTACTTTAAGTGAGTGAAATAAGAAGTAAGACAACACGATACTTACTTCTTAACGTGTCGCTTTAATACCGGCATTAGATTTAAATAGCTTTGCACGGTGCATCCGGTTTAGCTGTTTTAATTATATCGTGAAATCGAACTATTTCTAGGCACGGTGCATCCGGTCAAGAAATAGATTAAAAATAATTATAAATAAATTAAGTTAGAGGAAGGTTTTATGGAATTATTGTATAAAGTGGAAGACAAACCACCCGTTGGTACATCTATTTTACTGGCAGCACAGCATCTATTGGCCGCTTTAGGCGCCATTATTGCGGTGCCTTTAGTTGTTGGCGGGGTATTAGGGCTTCCTACAGAGGATATGGTGGTGTTAGTTAACGCTGCGATGCTAGTTTCTGGTGTCGTAACTATTATTCAGTGTCGTGGTGTAGGTCCTGTTGGTATTAGATTGCCTGTGGTTATGGGCACAAGTTTTACTTTTGTAGGTGTATCGATAGCTATTGGCTTTGAACATGGTGTCGCTGGAATTTTAGGATCAGCCCTAGTGGCTTCTTTGGTGATGATTATCGGCAGTTTCTTTATGCCGACAATTCGTAAGTTATTCCCTCCCATTGTTACCGGAACAGTAGTTACGCTCATTGGTTTATCCCTCATTCCGGTCGCTGTTGACTGGATTGCCGGTGGCCAAGTGGGCAGCGAAGGTTACGCATCAATTCCTAATTTATTAATTGGCTTTTGTGTTTTAATTTTAGTGATTGTTTTATCTCAGTTTGGTAAAGGTATTTTTGCTGCCTCAGCTGTGGTTATGGGAATTTTTGCTGGCTTCGTTATCTGCGCTGCTATAGGTTTGGTGGACTTCACCCCTGTGCAACAAGCAGCATGGGTCGCCTTACCGAGCCCGTTACACTTTGGTTTAAGTTTTCCAATCAGTGGTATCATAGGCATGTCAATCGCCTATTTAGTAACCATTATTGAGTCGACTGGTGATTTCTTAGCGTTATCAAATGTCACTAATACAAAACTAACGGGTAAAAAACTCTCACGTGGCATTTTGGCTGACGGGTTGGGCTCGGCTTTAGCTTCCATTTTCTCTACTACGCCATTTTCTTCGTTCTCACAAAATATCGGCATTGTTGGTATGACAGGGGTTGCTAGCCGTTATGTGGTGGCTATTACTGGTATTATGTTAATTTTAGCTGGCTTGTTCCCAGTATTGGGAGCCTTGGTTGTTATTATTCCGTTGCCTGTGCTTGGTGGTGCGGGCTTGATTATGTTTGCGATGATTATTACTGCAGGGGTTAATATTCTTTCTACTACGCCACACACAAAACGTAACGGTATTATTGTCGCTGTTGGTATTGGCGCGGGTATGGCTGTAACAGCTCGTCCTGAGCTGTTAAGTAACCTTCCAGAGTTTATGAAAGTGATTTTGGCTTCAGGGATTACCACAGGTTCGTTAGTTGCTTTATTCCTCAACTTACTGTTGCCTGGACGTGAAAAAGCGATTGAAATTGATCAAGCCATAAAAGCAAAGGTTAATATTGAAAGTGAACAGAACCAAACTACGACCTAAATGGTAACGTTCTATTTATAAAGTCTTTTTAAGATTTACTTTAATAAAGCAAGCCATTGAATAATGGTTTGCTTTGTTATTTTAAGGTGCAATACATGTATAAATGGATAAGCTAATCAAAATGTAGAGAGAGGTTCAATGACAATCTCTTAATCGAAACTAAACTTAACTAGTCTCATCAATTTTCAGTTGTGTGGCTATGGTGTCAATAATACTAAAGGCATTGCTAGAGTGGGGAATGCTATCAGAACTCCAGATGTTATTTACTCCTAACCTAGTAAGATTTTCTATAGCGCTATCGACAAAAAATGCATGGGTGACTATGACTGAAATGCTCTTTGGATTTTGTTGCTTAATTTGTATCACAGCTTGTTCAAGGGTTTTTCCAGTACTGGCAATATCATCAACAATAATTATGTCGTGCCCAGTTAAGTTGAGCGCTGTGTTTGTATTTAAATCACTTTCTGAAAAACTCACATCAACTTTGGTATCACTATAACGTTGTTTGGTGGCTATGGAGTACTGCCATTGATGAGGAGTAGCAATAGCTTTTACCCATTGTTCCGACTCTTCATCGGGGCCTATAATTATGGGTTGCGTGAATTTTTGTTGTAAAAAGGCAGATATCGCATGGTTTGCATGTAACGTTATAGCAGCCTTATTGGGGATAGCTTCCGTTAAATTTTTGATGCGGTGTAAATGTGGGTCTATAGTGATGACACTATCAAAATATTCACTCAGTAATTTACCAATAATTTTCTGACTAATTGCTTCCCCTATATTAAAAGCTATGTCTTGGCGCATATAACATAAATAAGGGGCGACTAAAGTAATATGCTCTACTCCTTGGTCTCTTGCCGCTGAAGCGGTTATTATTAGTTCAATTAATTTGTCGTTAGGTTGGTTTAGGCTACGGCAAATAATGACTTTTTTAGGTAATTTCTCAGGTAAAGTGACTTTTGTTTCACCATCTGGAAACTGGTGCAAGTTAACTTGTTTAATAGGAAGGGATAAACAAAGAGCAAGCTTTTCAGCCTGCGGTAAGTAGTCTTCAAAACCAAGTATTAATGTCATTTTAGTCCTCATTTTATGGTCGTGCACTAAATTAAGTTAAATAAAATAATTATCATTTTTAGTTGGCCGTTCTGTCTTTATGCTATAAACAACCCCTTCATCAGCAAGTTGTTTAGCAAATTCAAATTCACTTTTATAGCAAGCGTATATAGTAAATAGCGTATCACCTTTAATGACTTGTTCTCCTACTTTTTTCGATAAATAGATACCTGCGAATTTGTCTATTGGCGCACCAGCTAAACTGGCTATCTTGGCTATTTTTAAGTTGTCTATGGAATGTACATAGCCATTACTTTGAGCTATTACTACATACTTCAATGGAGCCTGAAATTCGTTTTCAGGCTGTTTGCCTTGCGCTAAAATAATGGCTTGAAGTTTTTCAAAAGCTCGCCCAGACTCTAAAATATCTCGTGCGATAGCATAACCTTGGCCACCTCTAACATCAGGATCAAATTCTAATATTCTGCCGGCTAAACGAAGTGACTTTTCCCGTAAATCAGTGGGAGCCTCTTTTTGATTACTTAACACTTGTTGTACATCTCTAGCTTCTAGTGCAGGGCCTATACCATTACCAATTGGCTGTGAACCATCGGTAATGACTACTTCTATGTGTAAAGCAAAGAGGTCGCCGATATATTCAAACAGTTTTCTCAATTTTAATGCTTCTTGAGTATCATGAATTTTGGCTGAGTCGCCAACGGGAATATCTATTAATAAATGAGTTGAACCAGCGGCAACTTTTTTCGATAAAATTGAGGCAACTAGTTGACCACTAGAGTCCATTGATAAAGGACGTTCAACCGAAATTAAAATATCATCTACAGGCGCTAATTTTGCTGTTCCTCCCCAAGTGAGCATACCACGATGATTTTGCACGACCTTTTGCATTTCTTCCATAGATAGTTCAACTTCAGCCAAAACTTCCATAGTATCAGCTGTACCGGCAGGCGAGGTGATTGCGCGGCTAGAAGTTTTAGGCATTAACATGCCATGTGCTGCAACTATAGGCATAACAATCATGGTAGTTCGGTTACCAGGAATGCCACCGATACAATGCTTGTCAACAACAATGGATTCCCCCCAGTTAAGGATTTTTCCAGTCTCTACCATGGCTTTTGTTAATGAAAAAACCTCTTCACGTTCTAAGCCATTATGGCTACAGGAGACTAAGAATGCGGCAATTTCCATTTTTGAATAACGATTTTCCAAAATATCTTGGCAAATAAGGTGAAATTCATTTTTATTAAGGTTTTCACCGGCAATTTTTTTATGTACCGCTTTAAGGGAAACTGGTGGTTTTGCAGGTGCAATTCTAACTTTGATTCCTTGCTCTTTTCCTAATTGTTTAAAAGCTTGAGTGCTTAAACCTAACTCATTGATATCAACAATAGCGCTATCATCAACAATATTTAATACGGCTAACACAGGATTGCCATTACCCTTGATATAAATTTCTATTTTCATTAAGGCTTGAAAACCTTCAGTACGGTAAAGAGGACAATCACGATGTAAATAAGCGACATTCTCTTTGAAAGTATCAATGGCAACTGATTTTAATTTAAGCATTGGTCAGATCCTTGTTATAAATAACAATGTTTAACTCATCTTGTTTGTTCTAAGCTCGCTACTGTAGTGCTAAGTTGTACAATGAATTAATCCGTTTGGTATTACACAACATCAATAATTAAGAAGCTTAAATATATAGTTTGCAATGAACATTGTAGACTAATAAACGATAGGATTAAGCCTTTTAGATCAAGTTTATTGAGCGAAAAAGTTATAAAAAAGCCAATAGTGTCAGACACAATTGGCTTAATATTATTGATTACCATTGCAGACTAGTTATGGGATTACTCTGCTAAGCGTAATAGTTCATTAATACCCGTTTTTGCGCGTGTTTTAGCATCAACCTTTTTTACAATGATCGCAGCATACAGGCTGTATTTTCCACATTTAGAGGGCAGATTTCCTGGAACGACTACAGAACCTGCAGGGACACGACCGTAATGTACCTCACCCGTTTCACGGTCGTAAATACGTGTACTTTGGCCAATGTAAACACCCATTGAAATAACCGCGCCTTCTTCTACGACAACACCTTCTACTATTTCTGAACGAGCGCCAATAAAGCAATTGTCCTCGATAATTGTTGGTCCTGCTTGTAATGGCTCTAAGACACCACCAATGCCAACACCACCAGATAGATGTACATTCTTACCTATTTGTGCACATGAACCAACAGTTGCCCAACCGTCAACCATACAGCCCTCATCTACGAAAGCGCCAATATTGACAAAGCTTGGCATAACAACAACATTTTTTCCGATAAAGCTACCAGTGCGTACTGAAGCGCCGGGTACTACTCGCACACCATCCGCTTCAAACATGGCTTGAGTATAGCCATCGTATTTCATTGGAACTTTATCAAAAAAAGTACTTTCAGCACCATCAATTACCTGGTTGTCCCAAATACGAAATGATAACAATACCGCTTTTTTTAACCATTGGTGTACATGCCATTGGTCATTTATTTTTTCAGCTACTCGGGCTGAACCATTATTTAACGCTGCTAATGAGTCTAATACTGCCGTTTTTATTTCACTAGAAACGGTTGTAGGGCTAATATTTGCTCTATTGTCAAAAGCTTGCTCTATTGTATTTGCTAAAGCGGTTAAATCAGTCATTTAAAAGTTCCTATTATTTATTTGAATTTATTTTAATCTATTTCTTGGATTAACTTATCAGCGAGTTGCTGTTTTTCATCGTCGGTTAATGCCACATTTTCACTCGTTGAAATAGTGAAAACATCATCGGCTTTTTCGCCAAAAGTGGTGATTTTTGCTGAATGAATATTAATTTGAAGTTGTTGAAATACTTTCGCTATATTACCAAGTAATCCCGGTCTATCTAATGCAATAATCTCTATCATTGTTTTGCTTTTTGCGTTAATTTTTATAAAGCTAACTTGTAGAGGAAATTTAAAGTGCTTGACCTCTCGGCGAGCGGGTTGGATCGGAATAGCACAAACATTATCTTGTTTCAGCTTCTCGCTTAAGGCGTTGGCAATTTCAATTGTTTGATAGCTTTCTTTAAGGGCTTTACCGCGCGAGTCTAAAATAATAAAAGTATTTACTGTGTAGCCCGTTTTGGTGGTGATGATTTTTGCATCATGGATAGAAAGTCTCTTGCTTCCCAATAATTCAACGGTGTTAGCAAAAGTGTCTATTTTTTCTTTGGCAAAGACAAACACTTCAGTTCCCCCACGGTAAGGATTAGGGCTAATGATAACCAAAGGAACAGCTCGGTCATGACCTATTATTCGCTGAGAATGTCTGGCAATTTGCTCAGGAGAGTAACGTAAAAAATAATCAACCCTAAATTCTTGCCATAAGGATTTAAGTTCGTTTTCATCAACTTGAGTTTCAGCCAAAATATCTTTTGCTTGTTGTTGATTTTCACGAACTTTAGAGCGAGTTTCTACTGGTTTTGATAAACCACGGCGCAGCGCTCTTAAGGTATTAAAATATAAATCTTGTAATAAGTTCCCTTTCCAACTATTCCATAAACTTTCGTTGGTGGCGCGCATGTCAGCAACGGTTAAACAGTATAAATAATCTAAATGAGCTTCATCGCGCACTATGTCAGTAAAAGTACGGATAACATTTTCATCATTAATGTCGCGGCGTTGGGCTGTTACTGACATGATCAAATGTCTTTCTACTAACCAAGAAACCATTTTGCTATCATGTTTGCTCATTTGGTGAGATTGACAAAAAAGTAACGCATCTACTGCGCCTAGTTCAGCATGATCACCACCTCTACCTTTGGCAATGTCATGAAAAATGCCAGCCAAATATAAAACTTCTGGCTTGCGAATTTTCTGCATTATTTTGCTACACAATGGGTATTTATGGTTGTGTTCTTTTTGACTAAATTGGTAAAGATTCTTAACTACCCGATAACTATGCTCATCAACTGAATATGCGTGGAATAAATCAAATTGCATTTGACCAACAATATTGCGCCATGATGGCAGATATGAACCTATAATACCGTGGCGATGCATTAAATTAAATGCTAGACCTAATCCGCGTGGATGTTTGATAATTGCTATAAATATTTCACGGCATTGAGCATAGTCTATTAAACCTGAAATTAAACGTCGTCTTGCATTTCTCATTAATCTTAGCGTATGAGAATGTATACCTTTAATGCTTGGCTCTTGAGCAATGATCAAAAACATTTCAATCATTTTTACCGGTCGCATAAAAATTCTATCGTTGGTGGTATTAATTAAGGTATCAATCAATTCAAAGTCTTGATTAATAGTTTTGCTATTAGCTTTTTCAGGAACTTGAATTATTTCTTGCTTAAAACGTTGTAATAAAATGGTATTTAGCTCGCCAACACGAGCAATTATCCGAAAAAAACGTTTCATCATGCGTTCAACTGGTGCTTTACCTTCATCACCAAAACCCATCATTTTGGCAACATCAGTTTGATAATCAAACAACAATCGGTTTTCACTACGTTTAGCAACAAAATGCAGAGCAAAGCGCATGCGCCATAAATAATCTTGTGACTCTATAAGCTCAGCTAATTCATTTGGGTAAAGATAGTGATGCTCTACTAATTCTTCTAACGAGTCAGCTAGAAAATGGCGCTTTGCGACCCAAGCAATTGTTTGAATATCACGTAAACCGCCGGGACTTGCCTTTAAATTTGGCTCTAGCGTGTAGGCTGCACCGTGGTATTGCAGGTGTCTTTTTTTCTGCTCTTGTCGTTTAGCAATAAAAAATTTTTCTGAAGTCCAAAATACATCTTCATTCAATAAAGGCAGTAGTTGTTGCGTGAGCGCGTCACTGCCTGCTACTTGTCGCATTTCCATTAAATTGGTAGCAACGGTAACATCGTTAACTGCTTGTTTTATACACTCTTTAATTGAGCGTACACTATGACCAATATCGAGTTTTATATCCCAAAGTTGGGTGATAAAACTTGATATTCTTTCTTCTAATTCTAGTTCAATATCATGTTGGGTTAATATTAAAATATCTACATCTGAAAAGGGGTGAAGCTCACCGCGCCCATAACCACCAACTGCAACTAAACTTATTTGAAATTCATCAAGGTGATGTTGACACCAAAGTTTGGAAAGTATGGTATCAACAAACACTGCACGAGCAATTAATAAATCTTTAACATCATTATCAGCGAAGGCTCCTGTAAGCCATTCATTAAAACTAAGTGTTAATTGGCAAATATCTTTACTAGATAAAGTGTCTGCCGTAATGGCTAGACTATCTATAAAACCTACGGGAATTATATGATCTTCTACTGTGTGATTGTTCACGTGCTTACCTTTAATAATGGCATTTTAGTTGTGTAGAAGACGGCTTATTGTTTCTTCTTTTCGCAAGGTCAAAATTTCACAGCCTGTTTTAGTCACTACAAGTGTGTGCTCCCATTGAGCAGATCTTTTACCGTCGCTAGTGTAAACAGTCCAGTTATCTTCTTTATCTAAAATCGTACTTGCTTTGCCTAAGTTAATCATCGGCTCGATGGTGAAACACATGCCTTCAAGCATTTTAGTTTTATCATTATTTTTATAATGAACAATTTGTGGTTCTTCATGAAATTCAACACCAATGCCGTGACCACAATAATCTTTAACAATGGAATAACGTCCTTTGCTTTTAATAAATTTTTGAATAGCTGCGCCAATTTCACCAAAGGTAGCACCAGCTTTTACCTTTTTTAGACCAATATATAACGATTCTTGCGCCAAACGGCACAAACGGCTATCTTCAGATGATACATCGCCAATTAAAAACATTTTACTTGTATCGCCATGGTAACCATCTTTAATCACGGTAATATCTATGTTGATGATATCACCGTCTTTTAACACTGTGTTGTCAGGAATACCATGACAAACAACATGGTTAATTGAGGTGCAAATAGATTTTGGAAAATTGTGATAATTTAATGGTGCAGAAATGGCTTCTTGAACTTTTTCAGTATAATCAGCACACAAGCTGTTTAGTTCATCAGTAGTGATCCCAGCCTTTACATGGGGAGCAATCATTTCTAATACATCACAAGCTAGCTGTCCAGCTATGCGCATTTTGGCTATTTCATCTTGGCTTTTAATTTGTATGGCCATTAAGTTCTCTTTACTTGTTTTTAGAGTTTAGGTGGTATTTATTCAATTCTAATTGTATCGCTTCAACAATAGCTTTGGGCTGTGTTAAATAGAAGTTGTGATTCAATAATATTAATTGATCATCAACAGCTAACAATAGAGCTGGAATTGCTTCGGTATTAATAATTTCTTGCAGGGAATATATTTCTTCTAACTGCATCAAAGCATCTTTACTTAGTTTATCACTTTTAAATACTTTTGCGGGTGGTGATAATTTTAGTTCGCTTATTATTTCATCTAAATCTGCTTGGTTAGCTAATTTGTTTCCTTGCTCAAAATGCGTTTTTTGTAGAGCATTTAATAAAGGTAATGCTAAATTTGGCGTTTTATGTTGTGCCCAAGTCATTAAATTAGCGGATAAAATAGAGTTTTTATTTTGTTCAAGAAGATCTTGATAATTACTTGAAAAATTAATGTTAGCCAGTTTTTCTACTTCTTTAATTTCATTCACTTTAATGCTAGTTGCTTCACCGTTTTTTCCATCAAAAAAGGCTGCATGCCATAAGTTTAAAGTTATGTCAGGAAATGCATTGCTGATTTCGTTTACAAGCTTCGTTGCTACATAGCTCCAAGGGCAGTGACTGTCGTATAGAAAAAACAGCTGTGCAGGTACGTTCAGTGTTGTCATTGCTTACCTAAAAATTGTTGAGTCTGGGTTGATAAATTCGTTAATGTTCGTGATTTTACCGTGATAAAGGTAATTATCCCAGTGAATTATTTTTCTGGCTAATTTTGTCCTTTTGTGGTATAAAATGTCGCGCTGAAATCTTAGTGATTGTTTATCTGTTAAGCAATTCTTGTTTTAGCGCCAATTAAACAGGTCAATGTCTGCTTAGAAGCGACTTGATTATATTATAAACTCACATACATCTATTAAAGATATACCGGGGTGCTCAGCTGAAATACTCTTGTTGCTTACTTTATTAAGTACTCAAGAATACAGCAAAAAGGGTCGTGTATATTGGGTGTATGAACGCTTAACCCCATTAAAGGAAAATACAATGTCAAACGTTTCAATGCGCGATATGCTTAAAGCTGGTGTTCATTTCGGTCACAAAACTCGCTACTGGAATCCAAAAATGAAGCCTTTCATTTTTGGTTCTCGTGATAAAGTTCATATCATCAACCTTGAACAAACAGTTCCTATGTTTAATGAAGCACTTGCTTTCATTAACAATGTTTCTTCTAAGAAAGGTAAAGTTTTATTTGTTGGTACTAAACGTGCAGCAAGTGACGCTATTAAAGATGCAGCAATTAAATCAGATCAATTCTTCGTTAATCACCGTTGGTTAGGTGGTATGTTGACTAACTGGAAAACTGTTCGTCAATCAATTAAACGTTTAAAAGATCTTGAATCGCAAAGCACTGACGGTACTTTTGAAGCTTTAACTAAAAAAGAAGCGTTAATGCGTACTCGTGAAATGGAAAAGCTTGATAAAAGCTTAGGTGGTATTAAGAACATGGGTGGTTTACCTGATGCTATCTTTATCATTGATGCCGATCACGAACATATTGCTATTAAAGAAGCAAACAACCTTGGTATCCCAGTAGTTTCTGTTGTTGATACTAACTCAAACCCAGATAACATTGATTACATTGT
>Ga0209184_1000967_pt1 | contig 23017 bp, 17 predicted proteins | sample EN8Hudsemesocosm_2_FD_184627 | JGI IMG/M metagenome (GOLD analysis project Ga0209184, IMG submission 184627) | Methane-oxidizing microbial communities from mesocosms in the Hudson Canyon - EN8C Hudson Canyon (SPAdes) (version 2) | ecosystem: Environmental > Aquatic > Marine > Cold seeps | place... | reverse complement strand
ATCGTTTTTATTTAGCCACTTATGGTGTTGTAAGAGAAATATCACACCATGCTATCATGTTATTACTCTAGTGATTCATTAGAAAATAAATGGCAAAAAATTTGAGACTAAAGTCAGCTATGCGCACTAACTTACCGTAAAGCCTATCTCGTTAAGTGCCGCTTCCGCATTAGAAAGCTAACTCGCAATCGCCACCAAAGTTATTTAGAAGCTATAAATTAATGGCCAAAATCACTTAAACGCAACACTTATAGGAAATAGTTTTTGCATGAATTCCTGAAATGAAATATGATATATGTATCATATTTGATGATATAGTTATCACCACATGAATAATAAAGAAAAAATAATAAACTCAGCGAATAAACTTTTTGAAGAAAAAGGTTATTTCAACACCAATAGTAATGAAATAGCAAAATCTGCGGGACTTGCAGCAGGAACTTTCTATAATTATTTTAAAACAAAAGAAGAGCTTTTCATTGAGATATATACTCGTTGGCATGTAAATCAGAGAATGGAAATACAACAAGTAACCTTTCAAGGATACGAAGATAAAATATTTACAAAGAAATGTGTCGATATAATAATTAAATATTATTCACAGAGTAAAAACTTCAGATCTGCTATTCATGTCTTAAAAAATTCGAGTGAAAATGTTTACGAGTTTAGGTTAACTCAAAGAAAGATTTTGATTGAAACAATAGAAAACGTCTTAAAAATAAGATCAACGATAAGATCAAAAGAAGAAGTTATTCTTTTTCAGCTAGGGCTTGAGCGTTTTTTTGATGCTTATGTTCATGGGGAGTTGGGGGAAGTCGGAATTTCCAAAAAAAGACAAAAGCTAGTTTTATATAATTATTTTCATGAATTTGCCGCTGGAGAAAAATATGTGTAACGATATAACAATTGAAATGAATGATGGTTTCAAGTTAAATGCAAAACATTTTAAATCGGAACAGTGTGACAAACTTATTATCATTGCTTCTGCAATGGCAGTCCCCAGTAGAAAGTATGAAAAATTTGCAAAACATTGTGCAGAGAATGGCTTGTCTGCAGTAGTTTTCGATTTTAGAGGTGTGGAAAGTAATAGCAAAAATATGAAAGATGCCTCTATTGAGCAATGGGTAGATGATATCGCATCGTTAGTTGATTATTTTGATGATCAATATGAAACAGTTAATTATCTTGGTCATAGTATTGGCGCACAAATTTTTGGCTTAATACCAAATTATAATAAGATTGCTAAAACAATTTTTGTCTGCGCTTCTACAGGAACTTGGTGGAAAAGCAAGCCATTAGCATTATTTTTACAAGCCGCCTTTGTTATGAATGTTTATATACCTCTTTCAAATAAACTTTTTGGTTATACAAATACAAAGTTAATAAAAATGGGGGTTAACATGCCTAAAACTGCATCATCACAGTGGGCAAAATGGTGTCGCAGTCCTAATTACATTGAGAGTTGTCGAGATGATTTTTCTAATTATTCTCACGATAAAATAGCTAAAAATATTTTAAATATCACTGTTACTGATGACACTATCGCCACACCAAAAACGAATGCTGAGTTAAAGGCCATTTATGGAAATGTAAACTTCGACAATCATGTAATTAAAGCTGAGAAGCCGATTGGTCATCAAGGCTTATTCCATTCCAATAATATGCAACATTGGGGCATTGCAATTAACTGGATTAAAAGTTAATTCCCATGCTTACTCTTGATTATTTATGCGTTGGTATGTTTAAACCATGGCTATGGAAAATATCGTGAAAACTATGAATTGTAAGAGGCGATTAGGCTAACTTTTGCCACAAACACGAGATTAAACAGTAGAGTAAAAACACATATACGGATTAGTTTTTGTATGATAATAGTGAAAACTTAAATCAACGTAACTTTTGTAAGCTAAAGCTAAAATAACAACTAACAAATATCCAAATATCCAAATAAAAATATTTTCTATGAATTCACGTCTTTTGCTAACCCCAAATGACCCTTTATGATGATATTAATACAGGTAACCATCTAAGTTTGGCTTCAAAATGTAGAAAGAATAGATTAATGAACTAATATGTAATAAATAGCTTAAACTTTCATTCTAAGACATGAGTATATTTTGAAAAACTTTCTATCTGCGTTAATGGGGGGGGTGGCATGAGAAATATGCTGATATTATGTCTAATGTCCACTATTGCCTATTATAGCAATGCAGAAACCCCAAATGTAGATTTTCTCGATCTCTCGCTTGAAGAGTTGATGCAAATCGAAATAACTGGTGTATCACGCAAGAATCAGTCCCAGTTTCAATCTTCAGCTGCTATCTATGTTATTGATCAAAAAGAAATACAGCGTTCAGGTGCCAGCTCAATCATGGAATTATTACGCTTTGTTCCGGGTTTTCAGGTAGGCCGGTTAAGTGGCAACATGTGGGCTGTAAACTCTAGAGCACCGGCCACACGTCTCGCCAGACAATTGTTAGTCATGATAGATGGGCGCAAAGTTTATAGCCCTAGTACCAATGGCGTTTATTGGGATAGTCTAGATACTTTTTTATCTGATATTGAAAGAATTGAAATAATTCGTGGTCCAGGATCTTCACTTTGGGGTGCCAATGCTGCCAATGGTTCAATCAACATAGTGACAAAAAGCAGTCATGATACCAATGGATTACATGCCTTTGTCGAAACCGCATCCGAGCACCTAGATTATAATACGGGTGCTCGTTTCGGTTATTCGGCAGATGACTACAGCTTTCGTTTTTATGCAAAACAACGCCAGATTGCAAGTAGCATTTATCCCGATGAGAATGAGCAGATAAAGCAGGATAGAGTAGATGCAGGAGGTATGGCACATGATCAGCAGGAAGTTGAGCAATATGGCTTTAGAGGCGATTTTGAGTTATCACCTAAACTAACATTGGAGCTCAGTGGTGACTACCTGAATTCAGAGTCACAGGAAGTTAAAGTCTTTAGTTCACCAGCTGAAGAAATTACTGTAACCCAAGAAAGTGCGAATATTCTCAGTCGATTCAAATACCAACATAGCGATAGTGTGAATTCGATTATACATTTTTATGTGGAGAATGGACGACGTAATACTCTTACCCAAAAGGAAGGGCGTGAATTTTATGATATAGATTACCAAAGCCAATATTTAAGTGAAGATTTTGATGTTATTTTTGGGATTGGCTACCGTAATTTAAAGCATGAAACTGAAAATTTAGATCATACCTTTGGTGCCGCATTATTTCCTAAAAATAAAAATTTGGATTATTTCAGTGCATTCGCTCAATTGGAGTACCAAGTATCAACCCAATTTAAAGTAATTGTAGGAGTTAAATTTGAGGACGATCCTTATACCGGATTGGAAACGATGCCAACGCTCAGAGGTGGTTATCAACCAAGTGATGCATCCTTTTTTTGGACAAGTGTTAGCCAATCAGTTTCCACACCATCTCGGTTTTTTGCGGATGGTTATCTTGATTTAAGTGGCATTGAAAATTGTGATACTTTTGCTGGATTTGGTGCTTCTGTTCACCCTGAACTTGGTTGTTCTATCGGTGTTGACGATACGTCTTTATTAGAAGCCAGTAAAATGACCGTTTATGAACTTGGTCATAGAATGCAAATTTCAGATTTATCAAGCATCGATCATACTATTTTTTACAATGACTATAAGCAGGTAAACAATGAAACTATACAATTAGATTATGTTTACGGTTACGAAATTGACTGGCGTTATTTAATTACAAAGCAGCTAAAAACGGAGGTGTCGCTTTATTATCATCATGTTGAAGACATAGAAGACGATATCAATGACCCAATAAATATGAAGTTAGGCGGTTTTGCAAAAATAAGTTTTTCACCTAATCACAATTGGCAACTCAATGCTAATGCACGCTATATAGACAGTACAAAAATATCACCTGAATATACGCAAATTGATATGACAGCTCGCTACAGAATTGATGAGCAATGGCATATTCTATTTGGAGTAAAAGATGCATTAGCAGATGAGCATATAGAGCCAAACCCTGATGGTACAAGGGCAAATTCATTAATGCAGCGAAGTGTGTTTTTTAAGTTAACTTTTGAATTGTGACCGACTCTAATCGTATTGCATAAAGAGGGAAATTAAGAATAACTGCTGGGGTAGCTAATTCGACTCAAGAGTTTTCACACACTCTGGTGGCTGAGTTGCCAGCCATGGGATTAATTATTGGTTAGGTGAAACCTATATCTTCTGAAATGCTCATTACTGCCGTTGGTAAATCATATCGAAACGCTAACTCTTACCACATAGGAACTAAATGAATTAATAGGAAGCGTGCTACTTCTATTTATTTTATTCCATTTAAAAGACAAAAAAAATGCACCTATAAAATAGATGCATACAAACATGAAACACTAAGGGAATAACATTACTGTTAAGTAAGAGCGTGCTTTTCAAACTAAGTTCAATTTATTTGCAAAAAAATTAAATCTGCGAGCAAGACAAGAGTGGCATACAATACTTTTGGTTAGAATGTTCAGGCTAACCCATATCACACAGCGGACATTAAGGACTTCAGCCGCATATACCGATTCGGGTTAGGTTTTGTAGCGCTAGTGCTTTTTATCTTTTTAGAATAGATTTAATGACCAAAAGACTTGACCCCTTTAACCTTTCACGCACAGCTAGCGACAATACAAAAACAATATTGATTAGATCTTTCATATTATACTAAAACCGCTAGCAGTTGATGGCGCAGCCGCGAACGACAGCGCCATGTTATTTTAATTGCATTGTTTTATTTGTGCACTCCATTGAGCACCAGAGGCAATATGATGTTTCGCTGAAAAGTTAGCCTGATTAAGGGCGAACGATACTTTTGACAGGCTGTTAACATAAACCAGAGGCTCACCAACAGCAACTTTACCAAATGATTCGAAATAAGGCAGTTTAGTATCGAGTTTAGTAATATTGCCTTCCTTGATAAGTACACACAGGTTATCGCCAAGTTTAATGCCCGCTTGCTTTAAAGTGTCTTGATGTATGTTAGTCCACACGTTACCGAATTGCTGGTCAAAAGTTGGGATATACCCCTTGATTACGCTATTGTTAACCGTCGCTTGCAAGTGATCTAAGCTAACGACTTTTACTGGCTGTTTAGGGGCAACTTGTTCTAAAGTATTATTGTGACGAAAACTTGTGAAGCCGCGATCAGGACAAAAAGTGTAATTATTATCCATATTTCTACGTTCACCCTTGCCAATTACCCATCGAAATGTAAGACAGTGATTCGGTCCATCAAGTTCTATTATTTCGATTCTTGTTGGTCTACGTGAGGGGTAAGTGCGCACTTCACCTTGCTTCCAGTAACCAAGTGGAAATTTACTCCCTAATCCATCATAAGTTCTGGCGCCCCACTGCTTTCGCTTGTCATAAATTCTCACTAGTCCATCTTTTGAATTATTAATGGTAAAAAAAGATTCAACCTCTCCCATACGTCTGGTACTAAATGTTCTTCGATAATAGGAAACTTCATTGCCAGCCCATGCAATCTTGGTGTTATTCCTTTCTGTTTTAAATGGACCCGTAATGTTAAAAATAGCGCATTTTCTGCCAGTGACAGGGTCACATGCAGAGGCGGAGGTAGTCGCTTCATTTAGTATTAATTCATGTTTTCCATCCCATTTTGCTCCAGTAAAAAGTTCAACAGGAATGAATCTCTCTTTGTTTGAGCTATTATCATCTTTATCCTGATACATTTCTTCTTCTGTAGTAAAGCTGGCACAACCCAAAATGGATACACATAAAAAAGTTACAAAAAATATATTAAAATATTGTTTCATGATCATAGTTCCTCGACCAACGCCCCGCCAAGAGGGAAATTATAGTTTGTAAAAAGCAATGATTGGTTTTTACCTTATATGTGCCAAACCATACGATATAAAATCAATATTTTCAAAATGTTAAATGTAAAGTTTTATTGCAAATAGATGAATGCAAAATGTATACTTTATTGTCAATAAAAAATTCGCTTAGGAAATCAGTAAAGTCATAGTTACTACACATTAGAAACATATGGAAAAAATTTAAGATCTAACGTCCTGATTGCGCACTACCGAGACATGATCACACCACTTAGCGGAAGCTTTTAAAGACTAAAAATCAGCTCTTGAAAGGACTGTTCAGTGCCATAAGCGGTCTTTGTCAGACTCTAAAACTTTATATAGCGATCCCATAACAAAACTAAAAATAACTTTACCGAGGATATATTTTAACCTTAGCAATATGAGTAAAGTTAACGCCATCAGGGTTAAATGGATCTGATTCTGATGTAGTTATGTCTAATCTTAATGTTATCTCCGTAACCTCAGTCACATCTGGCGCTACGAAAGAAACGTTGCTGGTATTAATATCAAACAGAGTGAGATCATGCTCGGAATCTACACTCCATAACAGCGTGCCAATTTTACTTTCTCTACCCAATATATTTGCTTTAAGTGTTGAATACTCACCTGATACAACCTCTATATCAAAAATTAATATGAATAAATAATCGTTAAGATCTTTTTCAAAGGTATAAGAAGTTTGGCTATCTTGATTATCTGTAACGGTAACATCAAAGATTACAATGTTTGGCTCTTCAGAATTAACAAACGGGTATTGAAAAGTTATTTGCTTAGTATCAGTACCATTAACTTGAAACGGTTGATCACTTAAAAGTTCCCAATCATATTTGATTATGTTGCCATCATGATCAAGTGCTTCTAAAATCCATTTGTCTTGCTTAATTATATCTATTCCATTAGTAAAGTCAGTTTCGATCCAAGTTTCGGTTATAGACACTGCTTTGATTTCAGGGGGAAGATTACCTTGTTCAGGTAATTTATCATCAGAATTACAACCTGACATGATAACTAGTAGCACGATACAAGACAAAAACATTACTGCTTGATTTAATTTCATTTAATCCCTTAATTAATTATTTAAAGTTTATTTTATCCCTACAAAACTGAACACGAGCTGAACACGTATTTAATGAACTAAATATAAAGGTAAGTAATATTAGTTGATTTAACTGAGATGTCTGTTTATCGCTCTATACAGACATTAACCTTTTCAGTGAGTTAAGGTCAAGTTTGTGCGGCGAATTCAATGGAACGCTGCAACACACAGGCTAAATCTTTGCGCTGGGGATTCAAACCCAAGCGTCTTTCTCGGACGTTCGTTTAATTGGCGAGCAATGCAATTTAATTCCTCTTGTGAGTATAGTGCTAAATCTGTGCTTTTAGGGAGATAGTCTCTTAATAGTCTATTTGTATTTTCATTTGAACCTCGCTGCCAAGGGCTGCTTGGATCACATAAATACACTTTAATCTCAGTTGCCAAGGTAAATTATCACCAATGATTTTGCATAGCTTTGGGCTACTCGCTAATTTACAACATTTTGGGCGACATGATCTTGTCCATGCAGCATCTTCTTCGAGTGTAGCGCGATAATTCTCCAATCCACCATTACGTCTTACTTCTCGGCTAATCGTCGATGGTGATCGAACCAGCATTGCAGCAATACCTCGTAATGACAATTGGAAAGCGATACCACGGGAGATTTCTTCTCTTTCACTTAAAGATAGGGCATGTTTAGAACGAACTCTTTCTGGTGGGCGAATCCCGCCAGTTCGAGAAATGAGGCCATAAACTGAAGAAGAATGACGATCAAATAGCCTACCAATTCCTCTTAAAGATTGCCCCTCTTTCCAGCAATTCCATATTAAGGCCATTTTTTCTGTGGTGTATTTAATTCGTGAATGATGAACCATTTTTAACACTCCTTTTCTTTTTAACTAAGAATAGAGTGTGTTGCACTGACCATTTGAAATCACACGATGACTTTGAAGTTAGCTGTCGACTTGCTTAGGTCAACTAACAGGTGTTCACTTGACCTCGACAAGCGGTCCAAAAATGGTCAAAATTTGCAACTCGTTTTGTGCCTCTTTGCGAGATATAAACCAGAAGGGGTGAAACAGATCAAAGACAAAATACTTTTAATGGGAAAACTGCATGCGCCTTGATATGACTGTTCTCAAGCACAATCAAAATTTGGATACTGTGCAAGCTTAGTTAACACAGTATCTATTGTTTGAGCATCAACCTTAGTCTATGCTCTTCCCCACGCACTATATTTCCCTTATAGATTACAAAAATCGAATGATAATAATTACTGCAACAACAGCTAAGGAACAGGTACCGATGAAGTCGCCAAAACTTGCCCTAGGTTTTTTATACATCTCATTTGCCACCTCATAGGCAATATCAATTACTCCCAAAAATAGCATCATACCACCAGTAACCAGCGCCACTTTTTCTCCCAGTGGCTCTGCTGCCCACAGTAAAGCCGCAGAAGTAAATAACAACACCGCTATAATACTGTCAGGCCAAACAAAAGATTTTTCGTGTAATAGATAGCCATCTGGCATATGTGAAAAATCTTTATCAGGTAGCGATGAAAAAAATGAAACCCAAAAAGCAATAAAGATCAAACCATAGACAAGCATTAAAGCAATCATCACGTTAACAGATATAAAATTTAACATTATTTGTTCCTACTTATTTAATTAGTGTTAGCCTAGTTGTACTTCTAAACTTGGCTTGGAAATTTTTTCTTCATTTTTAAAACGATTTGGTACTAAGTCACGACGAAAAACATCTTCATAGGTTTCTCTACGCTTAATCACTTCAGCATTATTGCCACTGACCAAAACTGTGGCAGGTCGAGGAATAGCATTAAAATTACTGGCAGAAGAGTCTTGATAAGCGCCAGTATCTAAAAATGCCACCACATCACCTTGGGCAACATTTGCTGGCAATTGGGCATTGCCTATGATGCGGTCAGCATTACAACTACAGCCAACCAGATCTGCGGTTAGTATTTCCTCTTTTTGTAAGCCATCAATGGGCTTATTAGCTAATAAATAACGAAAACGAGAATGCTCAGCAACACTGTCATTTAAGAAAGAATCTGTCGTATCTGTATTAACCCAAGTCAATATTAAGGGTTTTTTCTGTCGTTTGATAAAAGTAACTTTAGCCAGGTGTATGCCGGTATCTCCATAAAGCCCTCTGCCTGGCTCAATCTCTAGTCTTTTCCCTTGCGGCGTCAAACCATTTTTAAGCAATTCTTTTCTTAAAGTTTCAGTTACTACTTGTGCATATTCATCAATGGTCGGCGCTAGATCAGCCAGAGGATTAGTACCAATTTCATCATCGCTAATACCCATATTTAAAAACCCCTGTGTTACCTGATTTCTAGCATTAAAGAGGTTTCCTATTTTGGCACCAGCAGATAGCAGCTTAGTGGTAAACCAGGCGGAACGATCGACCTCTCGAGCAGTGGGATCTCTAGGGGGCGGAAAACCACCACCCAAATCAATTTCTTGCGGTTCCCAACCTGCCCACTCTTTTTTAAGCTGACCTAACGCTGCTGCCAGTCCTTGCATTGTCCCTTGCCAGAACTTTAGTTCACGACGATGACGCCCTTGGTGAATATGAATTCCTCTTAGCTCAACATACTTAGAGGCAATTGCTTTTTTACCCAATGGAATAACATCTTCCATTGGCATACCGCTTTTATATATTTGCGTAGCGAGTTCTGTTGGAATGGTTTCAACTAAAAAATCAGTTGGTTCACTGAGCGCAGGATATTCTGGACGAAGACGTATACGCACAATGGCTTTTTTACCAAGCGACTTGGCAATTTCTTCAATGAGAGGAAACTCAGAAGCATCGTCCATGGTAATTTTAACTCCATGCTTGATCGCGGTCTCTAGAAGACTATTACTAAAACCGACTTTAGAATTACCATTAAGTGATGTTTTCGCAGGATCGACCCCAGCTTCAAGTGCTGCCCATAATTCACCTTCACTAAATAAGTCACAGCCACAACCTTCTTCAGTAAGTATATATCTTAATGCTAAAGTATAATTGGCCTTGATTGCCGGTAAAATATTTACTTCACCTTCAGGCCAACAATCACCAAACGCCCGTTGAAAACTTCGGGCATTTTCCCGCAACTGTTGTTCGGAAATCACATATAAAGGCGTACCAAATTCTCGAGCTAAATCATCAGCGGTATAATTTTCAACACACAGCTGACCTTGTTCATTGATGGATAAACTATTATCAATTTGTTTTTTCATTGCTACCTCTATCTGTAGTGATGTGAGTTCTTGAATATGAGAGGTAGCATAACCCATCAAAGTTACTTTAAACTATGACGCATCTGGCCTATGTATTAGTGTTTTTGGCCAATAAACTTAAAGAGGTTTCAATAGCGATATAAGATCAAATCAGTGCGACAAATTCTTTATAGTTTTGCTTGTTCAGCGCAATCAGAGAAAGCTTTTCTGGTATCAACTTTACGCTGCCAGCCCATAGCTTTTGCCGCACGAGGTGCAAACGAAAATATCAAACCAAAACCACGAACATCGGTGGGAGAGAGTAAAACATCTTCTACAACACCTATTTTTTTTAAGAGTTTTGATGTTTTTGCAATGGCCATCATCAGCCAATAAGGTAGATGGATAGTGCGGTAAGAACATTTAAGCTGTTTAGCCACAAGCTCAACCAACATAGGGAAAGTGATCTCTTCAGAATTATCAGAAACAATAATATCTTTACCAATTGTCTGTGCGTCACTTGCGGCCATGATCATTGCATTGGCTAAATCATCGACATGAATCATATCAAGTTTAGACATTTTCATAGCTCCCCAAGTAACAACCCAGCCACTTTGCAACATTTCGACAATCGCTGGAATTAGATTTTGGTCGCCAGGTCCATAAACCCAGCCAGGATGTATTATCGTCGCATTTACACCGCGTTCTTTAACATATTGTTTCACCATTTTGGCGGCATCAATTTTACTATCGGCGTAAAAATCTTGCCAATAGCGGTATTCACTAGTATCAGTGAAAACTTCACCATTAGGCATGCCATAAACATCTGCTGTAGCAACAGCGATTAATCTAGGCACATTGGCATTTATAACTGCCTCTAATACATTTTTAGTACCTAGTACATTCACTTTTTCATAGACAGATTTCGGATGAGCGCCAGTCACTAAAGCAGCGACATGATACACACAGCTAACGTTATTAAAATAAGGGACGATTGATTCATAGTTGGTAATATCCCCTTTACATACTTCTACTGAATTAATATCTGGACAGTTCTCAACAAAATCAGCCAACAGCGGATCATCTTCTAAAACTAAAATACGCAACTCATGACCTTTTTCAAGCAGACGTTTTGACAAAGCTCTACCTGCAAGCCCTGTTGCGCCGGTTATTAAAGAGATAGGTCGTTTATTCATGTGAACTCCAGATGAGATTAATAATAGTGAAGATTGCCAAAAAGAAAGGCATTAAAATGAAAGCAGCCATTTAGTCGGCAAAATGGGTAATATCCAACGGATAATTTTCCAAGTAATCCCTTTAATAACCACATTACGCTGCCTAGCCTCAATGGCAGAGGCCATGGCCTTTGCTGCCGACGATACTGGGATAACTAATTTGTCAGTATCCATCACCATATCGGTAGCAATATGGCCTGGCATCAAGGTGGCAGTGGTAATTGATTTATGCAAACCGGCTTTCATCAGCTCAGCATACAAAGACTCCATATAACGATTTACACCACTTTTAGAGGCTGAATAACCGGCATAACCATCTCCAGCCATACCTCGAACCGCCGAAAGGGATGAAGTTACCGCAATATGACCACTGCCTTGTTTCTTAAAAATTGACACTGCTTTATCGATACAAGCTATGGTGCCGATTAAGTTAACTTGTATTACTTTATGAATTGCGTTGAAATTATCGGCATCGCCAACGTTAGAGCCACCATCAATGCCCGCATTAGCAAGGACAATATTTAGCCCCCCCATCCGCTGAGCCAAATTATCGAAAACCTGACTTACCGCGTCAAAATCAGTAATATTTAATGATTCAACTTCAACCTGAATTCCAGGGTATTTAGTTAATAACTGTGTTTGAAACACTTGTAAGGCGGCTAAGTTAAGATCAACTAAGGCAAGATGGTAGCCTTTTTCAGCAAATTGCAAAGCAACTTCACGACCAAGCCCTGACGCTGCCCCGGTGATTAAAATATTCTCTTTCATATTGACTCTTTATTAAATTGCTTAGGTATCCTTAAGTTTTTCTTCTTTTTAAAAGATAAAAAATAGACCAGTAAAAAAGTAAAAAAAGCGATTAACGTGCTAGCACTATTTAACATCATCAAGTTTGATAACTGCCAGTTTTGTGAAAGCAACCATGCTGATAATGCCGGTCCTGAGGCAATACCTAATGTTTGAAATGCCGGCGCTAACGCAGCAAAACTGCCACTGTGGTCTAGCTCACTTAACGTGCCCAGCTGAAAAATATCGATGAAATTCCAAAATAAAAAAAAGCTAAAAACCCCAAAAAGATAAATTGGTAGATTAATATTAGAACTCAATAAACCAAAAGCAAGGCATAAACAGGCTAACGCTACTATCAAAGGCCTAGCTTGGCCGACACGTTCACTTAACCAATAAGCAATCAGACAACCAACCAGAGCTAATATATTACCTATTGTTAATGAATTGGTTACGAACTCCATGCTTAAGTCTGCGCCTTTACCTAAGCGTTCAACATAAGTCCAAAAAGATCCCACTGCGAAATAAAAGAAAAATATAGAAATAAGACTTAACCAGGGAGACAGGGCATTGGCGGTATTTTCTTTATGACATCTTTCAAGAGTTTGTTCGGCTTGGTATTTTTTAGCGACCAAAAAAGCGATCGGAATCACTAAGGTAAAAACTAATGACAAGGTTAAAAATATACTTGGAGCACCAAAATTCACCGCAATTTTCGGGAGAGAATACAGCGCTAAACTACCAAATATACCCTGAGAAAAAAGTAAAATACTGAAATTTTTACCTACATGACGCGTACCGGCAAGAAGTGCAATGCCAACTGCGTAAACAATGCCACCGCCAAACCCCGCAGCAAAACCAAGTAACAGCAAGGTATTAAAATTTAACGTAAATGCTGTCGCGGTAGAAAAAATGGCAGCAACGACTAAACCCACTAACAACAACATTTGCCTGTTAACGCTGGCAATTAGAAAGGAAACTAATACTGAAGCTAAAATGCTTCCTGCGGTTGATATAGCGGCATGATACCCAGCTTGTGTTTCACTTAGGCCGTAACCATCAGTTAAGGCACCAACAATGATGGGCATCCCCAAAAAGGCACTTATACCAACTACTGCCATAACAATAGCTGCAACTACCTCAGATATATTATCTTTAGAGTTATCATCAATAGATATGCTATTGGGGGAATTACAAACCTGAGTCATATACAGCTGCTTAGTTAGAAACTACTTAACTAACAGAATACTGATTTTAGCTAAAACAGGCTATAACGAAAATGGCCTAAACAGTTATAATTTTGGCCATAGCCAAGCAATGGTTAACTGTTGTGAAGAGATTCTCGAAACTCCCCCGGAGTCGTATTATGCCAGGTTTTAAATACTCGGTGAAAAGTGCTGACATCAGCATAACCAGAAATAAAAGCGATTTCTTGAATTGATAGCTCGGTATTACGTAAATTTCCTACCGCTATTTCCATTTGAATTTTAGTGCAAACTTCTTTAAACGAGGAGCCTTCTTCACTTAAACGACGCCTTAAAGTACGATAACTAACGCCTAACTCTTTAGCTATTTCTTCCGGAATTAAATCTTGCCCGACTTTTTTTATAATTAAATCCCGTATTTGCGCAACCATTCCACCTTGTTTACTCAGATTTTGTAACTGTACTTCATACTGCTGGGTAAATAACTTCTCCGCTGATTCATTCGCCATTGTAGGTGATTGCTGAAGTACTGAACTAGGAAAAACAATTTGATTTTCAATCTGGTTGAAATTAAGTGGACATTGAAAAAAATCACGATAAATATTTATATCGTCGGGCGCAGGAAAACTAAAGTTAATATGTGAAAATTGAACTAATATCCCCTGCTCACTGAATAAACGGGCAGCTATAGACCATTGTGAAAAGCTCAATTCTATTTCATAACGTAATTGCATAAGATCGGCGGCAGGGCGAATAATTGAAATAATCCCTTTATCAACTTCGATATCAAATTGCTCCTCACAAGAGGTGCCAGTACCAACAAGCGCTTGATAACGAAAATATGTCTTTAGTGCCACCAATAAGGTTTTTGAACAAATAAAAGAGTAACCCAAAATACCGTAATCTTCACTGGTGAACTTTTGTCCTACTTTTATACCCAGCGCAGGGATATCAACATTGTGCAATATCGTCTCGACAAAAGTTTGGTACTGCTGTCGAGAAAGAATAAAATTCGCTTTATTTAGCTGTTGAGTTGTTATGCCGATAGTTTCAAGGTAGGGAGCAACATCGATGCTGTTTTCAATCAATACTTCAATAAGGTTAGTCAAATAACTAACCGGTACAGAATCAGGTTGATTAACAATACTTAAACCTTCATTAGTATTTTGCATTTTTTACTTAGCTCGTTGCGACTTTTGTTGACCGAATCTAGCATAACATAATCATGATATTATTGAATATAAGACAAGTAAAAGGCTAGGATGAGCCTAGCCAGTTTTTTTGTATAACTAGAAGGTAGGATTGTTTTACTCGAATTATTTATTCCTTACTGAGTAATGAATAGTGTTTAATCGCCTTATCAATCCTGATAAATATTTCAGATTTTTGCTTTTCCCACAAGGGCTCAAAGCCTATTTTTATGTCCCAATACTCTAATTCGAAAAGCGCATTGGGTGTAGTTTTCATTTGCTTTAACATTTTTATCATCTGCTTTGCGATAACGGGTGCTTTATCTGTAGACATATGACTACTATTCCCTATGTTCACATAAACTGGCGCACTGTGAGCTAAGGCCTGATTTTTTCCATAGGCTCGAACTGCTAGCCATAAACCCTCTTTAGGCTGCATGGTTTTTGATAACATTAATGATTGTTGGCCATCTTGAGCATGGACAACAGCGACAATTTCACCATGAACAACCAGCTCAATACGATCCAAATCATCATAATCAGGGTTCAATGTTACCATTGCATTTATTGTTAACAGTTCCTCTGGCAAAATTTCAATAGTGGCTCCCATTGGTTTACCATTAACCGTTAAATTCAAAAAAGGGGCATTGCTAACAAATACAGTCCCTTGCTTAACCGCGTTAAACCAAGTTAGTGCTGAGAATTCACCGCTAACCTTCGCATAAGTTCTAACGGCGCCAGGTTGATCAATATAAGGGTAGTCAGAACCTGCCATAGGTGACAATTTATAACCTAAATTAAGAAAGTCATACCATTGTTTTGTATGTAGAGCCCCACTTTGCATGATCTCAACAAAATCAACTAAACCAAAAGGCATATCAAGGGCTAAACCCCGATCTTCGTTAAACCACCCTGTATCTACATGAGCATAACCAGTTATAGCCCCTTGTTGTTGATACTTTTCAAATACACGATGATAAAGGTAATAATTTTCTCGGTCGTGAATTGGCGCTTTAACATTAAGTCCAATGGTATGGCCTCTATGGGCAGTTCTTGGGTCTTCTACTCCAGATGAAATCGCATGTTGCCCTTTAACATAACGACCTTCGTCACTAAAAGCATACTGATTAAAATAAGTATTAGAAAAATTCCCCATTTGCAATAGGTTAGACATATGTACATCTTCAGCTGCTAGTAACGTGATAACTTTAGCGTTGTCTTCCTTTTTATTTCTAGATAAGTGAATATGTCCATCGCCTGAATACCAATTTTGGTTAGGTAAATCAATAAATCGCTTTAACTGAATATTAACATTGTTAGCTTCTTTACTGAGTACTTCAAACGAACTGGTAAAGATTTGATATTCAGGACCTTTACTTATCACCAGTGAATATTTACCTACCGGAAGCTTAGCTTGATAATTTCCATTGCTGTAGAAAAAATGACGATTTTCAGCCGGCCACGGTTCATGACTCCCTTTGGTGTCTCGCAAATAATGTTGTACTACTGTTCTTGCATAGTGTTGAAATGGCACTGAATCAGAACTCGGTAACGGCATTCGTCCAGTACTATCGTAAATACCCATCCGTACCGGTACTAATTGCCCCTCATCAAAAACATTAATCTCTACTTGTCCATACTTAGTCTTTTTAGGCGTAGTATTGGAGCGTTTAATTTTAACATCACAGACCGAAACTCGATGGCTTTTGTCTAATATTAGACTCTCTTTAAGTGCAGCAAAAGGGACTAACATAAAATCAGTGTTTGCTTGCCCTCTATTGGCAAACCTTGCCCTCTCAAGGGAAAGCGTAATAAAGTGCCATTCTTCATTAAGTTCATCTATAGCTAGCTTAAAATACGTTTCTGCCATTGCATTACGATCATATGCATACTCCACAGCATGATTACCATTGCTTTTTAAACGAAATGAAATTTCAACTTTTTCATCAATATCAAAAGCAAAATTATCATCAATATCAAAAGCTAAGTAACTCCCAGTAGCACAAAGACTTTCACCTTCCATATGAACAACTGGAAAACCTAAACGAGGGAATGATTCAGAGCCAAAATTTTCGCCTACTGCCGCAGAAATTAAACTTGAGATATCAGGCTCTGGCCAATTTATTTTAATAACACCTTCTGGCCCTAGAGGTTTTTTATGATCATCCCTCTCATGACTCTGAGCTTGAAACGATAACACGAATATAACTGTCAAAACTAAAAGTGCGCTTAACAAAGAATGACTTTCAAATTTATTAAACATTTACAATTCAACTATAAGTTGCTAAAAATATAAGCCTTGTAAACTATTAATTAAATTAATAACAGGTAAGGCAAGTTTGAATTTCTGATATAAAAATGGCTAGGATTCTAACCTAACCATTTATTTCCATAATGTGCTCTAACTAAAAATAATAGTTAACCTCTGCTCTTATTAAGCGAGGCATACCGCGGTTAACACTAACGCCAATACCTAAGCCAAGGTCTTGGCGATAATTAGCATAAGCTTCATCGGTTATATTGTCAGCACTAATTGAGAAATCCCAGCTTTCACTTGTTGGTGTAAAGGTGACTTTTCCACTTAACAAACCATAGCTCTCTTCCATTAAACTATTCGCAGTATCGAAATAAAAATCATCTTGCCAGTTGTACATAGCAAACCAATTTAACATGCCCATTGAAAATTCAGTGATATAATTTACACTAACAGAGTAGCTACTTTCAGGCGCGTAGGTAAGTAGATTTCCGGTCAATTCACCTTCAGTAAATTCGGCATCTAAAAATGCATAATTGGCAGTTAAAGTTAAATCAGGTGTTGCCATATAAGTTAACTCTAACTCAACCCCTTTAGTTTCGGCTGAAGCGGCATTAGCGATAAAAATTCCAGCAATAGATTCGCTTTGCACTTGCAGATCTTGATAATCGCTGAAATAAGTCGCGGCATTAATACGCATTCGGTCATCTAGCAAGGTAGACTTAATGCCTAGCTCGTACGCAGTATTTATTTCTGGATCAAATGCAACCACACTATCACCGACAAAGTCACCGTCAGAATCAACTGCTGTTGAGTTGAAACCTCCGCCCTTATAGCCTTTTGACACACTGGTATAAACAATTGTGTCGCCGTTAAGACGATAATCTAAAACTAATCGTGGTGTCACTTCACTCCATTTGGCCTCATCGCATAGTATATTGCCAGCTGTGCCGATATTATCACCTTGAAAACCGAGTTCAATGTTAGATTGAGTACACCAATCCTTTTTATCTTGCGACCAGCGAATACCCGACGTTAAGGTGAGATTATCATTAACTAGCCATTTTAAGTCGCCATAAATGCCAACTGATTCAGTTTCTCCTTTTGTTGTCGTTACATCTTGAGCTATTTGCCCCCAACCCAGAGCTGTTTCATGTAAATTAACTTGCAATTGTTCATCAATATTTTCATTAAAATAACTAGCACCGACAAACCAATCATAGTTATCACCAGTGCCATTGACTCGAAACTCTTGCGCGATACTCTCTTGGTTTGAGTATGCCGTTTGATACTCTAAAGTCATGCCTCCAGTAATACCAGAGCCATCGCCTCCTTGGATTATATGGACAATACTATCAATAAGTTCGTCATTTGCTGTTGCGTCTATGTCTTGACTATAAGAACTATCGTAACTGCGTAAATCGGTAATTGAAGTTAATGTTATGTTATCTGAAAGATACCAAGTCATATTTAGATTGGTGCCATTGGACTCTACTGATTCCCTTTCTAGCTGGCTGCGGGCAATCTTATCTGGGAATTCTTCACCTGGTGCTACGGTAGAAGTGGCGACATTATAGGCTCCCCCCATATTGCCTTCAGCATCACTATAATTTAAGGTTAGAAGTGCCTCAAAATCATCACTTGGGCGCCATTGTGCCATAAGCCTAATATTATCAGCATCTGTGTAACCCTCTTCATTTTGCTCAACGTCAGTCCATACCCCTTCTAATCTTGTTCCGTAATAAGCACCGCGCACAGAAAATTCATCACTGATGGCAAGGTTAGCCATCAAATTATATTTTTGTTGTCCCTCATTGCCTAACATTAAGCCTGCAGAAAAAACGGTTTCATCTTCTGGTTTATTGGAAATAATACTGATGGCTCCGGCAGAGGCATTTCTGCCAAATAAAGTACCCTGAGGACCTTTTATTACCTCTATACGGCCAATATCAAAAAATGCGCCGGTCGCTAATGCATTTCGTCCGATATAAGCTTCATCAAAATAAACGCCAACCGAAGGCTCTGAACCCGCAGTCCAATCATTGGTACTGATACCGCGAATAGCCCAAGTATTAGTGGTTAAACCATAAGTTTGCCCTGTTAACCCTGGTACCATAGGAATAACGTCGGTGACTGTGTCTACACCAGTAACCTCAAGCATATTTTCATTTAGTGCTGAAATGGCAACCGGCACATCTTGCATACTTTCGACTCTTTTAGATGCAGTAACCTCAATTTTTTCAATTGAGTAATCGGTGTCTTGTGCACCAACATTGAAAGTTAGTAAAATAGCCATTGAAATAGCTGAAGTTTTAAAGAAATGGACTTTTTTAGCAGGCATAATTCTTCCCCTTAAGGTGATAGTTATAATTAAATACAAAGCCTATCTGCATCTAAGTGCAGTTAATGGTATTGGTATTATTATCACTTTGGGGAGAATGCGCAGTTACGGTTTTGGCCAATGTATGAATATTTTTGGCCAATGTGGTTTTCATCAACAATACAAATATCTAAAACGAAAGATTGCTAATATGTTCTCTCTCACCTCTAACATATTCATACATTAACGCTAAATGTAACAAGTAACTGAAAACTCAATTGCTAATTTCCATTAACGTCAACTATCTAATTTTAACTACAACCTAAATAGCCGTCTACTTTGTGACTTATTTGTATCAAGTTTCAGTCTTGAGACTAACTAAATAACAACTAGTCCTAAGCTCAAGTACCTAAATAGACAATTCAGACTTACTAAAGGTCAAGTATGCGATATAAATCTATGGCGGTAAGTGCCTCATACTGAGATAGGTCTAGCGGTCACTATTACCATACTACGGAAATTATCATTTGATAATTTTGACTAAAATTTTTAGTTAGTTTTGATCTACAACAGACATGGCTTAACAACCATATTACGTTAGCCGTTTCCTGGTAGCAGACATTCGATACAGATAAGAATAACTGTATCTTGATGATAATTTTTGCCAATACCCCGCTAGGTCTGAGTGAGAACTAAGCCACCACAGCCGTCGTTCACATAATTACATTGGAATGACTTTTGATACGCAGTGCGGACATTAACATGCCACTCTTTTACCAAATATTTTCTAAAGTTTATGCATCAAATTTGTTTTTGGTGGCTTGCGTTATATTGAATTGTGAACAACACTTATTTGTAATTAGGGATTGGAGAGCCATATGGACAATGTAATTAATAAGGTATCGAGGGTAATTAAAACAAGTGAACTGATTTGGCAGGATATGCAACATCAGGAATTATTTCGAATTATAGAATCTCTTGCGATTAAGCCAGAAATGAAAATTATTCATAGGTTATCTAACTATGTTAACGACCACTTTTCTATTGAAGAAGCATATATGAAGCAACTTCATTTTCCTGATATAGAATTGCACATTAAAGCACATAGGGATTTTGAATATAAGATCAAATCATTTATTTCAACATCTTGCTGTTTTGATGAAAAGTGTGCAATAGAGTTATCCGAATATTTAGATAGCTGGTTAATAAATCATATTTTGAGTGTTGATAAAAACTTTGAAGCATTTGTTCTCCAATCAAACTATAAATAAGATGGATTTTGGCGTATACGTGTTAGATAATTTGTATGAGTCCATCAATCCAAATATGTTAAATATTTAAATTTATCGACGTAATATCTACTTTAAATCCGAATTACAATGGGATTGCTTAACGTCCATATTTCTAGAGGCAGATTATTGTACTTACGGGAGACATAGGTACTGTTCTCGAACCATAAACGTAATTGCTTTTTGTGGTCATGAAATAAGTATCAAAACCGATTTCGCCAACGTCCGCTAAGTCGTGTAACTTTAAAGTTAGATGTCGACTTACTTAGGTCAATTAACAGGTGTTCACTTGACCTCGACAAACACTCACAATTTCAAAACCTTACTTCTTCTATGCAACGAATAAACATGACAGCAAATACCCTTGAGTTTAACCTATGTGTTGCGTCTATCGGTTGAACTCAAGCCACAAACCCGACCTAAATTATCTCTTGAATTCATTCAGATTTACGTTCACTCTGGATACGAAAGATGACGTTACCCTTGGCTTATCTAGCGTCTCCCTGGGCAAGGTTAATGTCACTCTGGATAATTTTGGGAAACCGCCTCAACAAAAAGTCCTCCCCCTGCGAAGCGTCGCCCATTGACACGTAGTACGACTTCATTTCTCCCTACTTTTGACAATAATGAAAATCGTGCACCTGGATGTTGGGCAGATTCGGTGAAGTCAGACCAGATAAAGCGTTCATTTCCTGCCGTCCCCCTATAATAACCTCGATACCAGACATCAACAGGATTGGCTGTGCTAATTGCGAGCCAAGTTGGGGCATCTTTATTTTCTGCAACATCAATGTAAGCACGTAAATAAACAACATCTTCATCACCTGATCTATATTGTGTTGCGAGACCAGTTATTAGCGCTCCCCTTGAATCAGCTTCAAAGGGTAGCCACCCTTCTTCATCAAATTCAGGCAAAACTTCTTTGGCTCCCTTTGTGGACTCGACTGGGCCATAAATTTCCCATGAGAGCTTATCTTTTGAAGGCGTCGGCTTCTCATGTGGCTGGGTTTTAGGCGGTAATCTCAGCACTGCGATGTCATCAACCCACACAGATTCACCCCCTCCTGGACGCGCTTCAAGACCAAGAGCACCATGTTTATTTGGCGCCAAGGCAAAATTGACAACCGGCACATCCATATTGACTATGTATAAGCTGGCATTGGCACTCTGGACATCCAACCTAAAGTTGTACCACCGGCCTACTTCCATCCTACGTTCGTCGATCAACTCAACACGCATATCTTCATACAAGCGCCAGGATGGGTTTCCATCATAATGAGGACTTACACGAACATAACTACCGTTAGACTTCACATAAATACAACCAAAATCGGTTCGAGATGCTTTTACTTCGTGGTTATAAATAAAACCAAGGTAACCATTTCCATTTTTAGGAAAGAGAAAACGCCCTTCAAATCGCACATTCTCCCATTTGGACTCATTAGCCAGTAAAGCATCAACAAACCCCTTGGGTTTGGGAGTCAGTTGTAGCACGTGATTCGTTGTACCAGGTTCAACAAGTATCTCAACATAGTCAGATTGTTCAATTTTCCATTTGGACAATCCAGATTCAAAATTATCTTCTACCAGTTTATCAGAAGACGCCCACACTAAACTTGTGCTGTTTAGCAAAGAGTTTGCCAACAACATGATCAACAAAATGCGTTTTATTTCTCCAGAACTCAACTTTAAGAAATCAATACCTTTAAAACAAACCTGCATCTTGTTCTCCTCATTTAGCTTCCTTAATCGGATCTATGTAATTTTCCACCACATCATTAAATCAACTTTTTAAGTGTAGGCTTTGTTGTGGCATTGTCCTTACAGCCAATAAGTGTCAATGACTGTAATGAGCTGTGAAGTAATAACTAAAGTTACAAACCTATTGAATTAGGCTTATAAAAACCCTGACTCAGATTATATTCTGGTGATTCATTCCAAATGGTTAGTAGTCGTTGCAACTCTTTAAGTTCATCGGGTGTAGCAATTTCTATCATTGCTTTTTCTGAGAGGGTGTTTAGAAGTTCAATTTCTTTAATTTCCATAATAATCTTTCTTGATAAGTAACCCTACAAATATAGAGGTTATATAAGTTTATGCAAATTTAAATAAAGCGCGTTTAAACACCTAAAAAACTTTTTAAAAAGGCACCTCGCTAAAGCCCTTTATATGTTACGCACACAGAAGAGCATAGAAAAACTTTACCCCCGTATTACTAAACGGGGTGCATATTTCAAAGGCATAAAAAAACTGCTCATTGGCAGTTTTTTGATAGAAAATAATGTTTGGCAGGAGCGTGGAAGCAGATTTATTTTTTAAAACACCGAGCGCACGAACGCTAACTAAACCATATTTGAATGCTATAAGGTTACCGCTTCGCTCCATGCTTCGCATAAAGAAGTAACTAATACCACTTAGTTGACTCTAATTAGAAGCTAAAAAGTCACCTTGAAAGGACGGCATTGTCGTCGTAAGCGGACAGTTAGTGATAGCTGCACCAAGATATATTAAGTCTGACTACCGTTCAAATTCTACGAAGATAAGTTTTTAAGCTATTATTATTAATATTTCCTG
>Ga0209184_1000965_pt1 | contig 23065 bp, 18 predicted proteins | sample EN8Hudsemesocosm_2_FD_184627 | JGI IMG/M metagenome (GOLD analysis project Ga0209184, IMG submission 184627) | Methane-oxidizing microbial communities from mesocosms in the Hudson Canyon - EN8C Hudson Canyon (SPAdes) (version 2) | ecosystem: Environmental > Aquatic > Marine > Cold seeps | place... | reverse complement strand
CAAGAGATCGCCTTTTACACCCTGACCTTTGGGTCGTTTTAGGTTAAACCAATTAAAGGACCCTAAGCATGTAGAGCCGATGGCAGAGTGCTGGCGGACGCGGGTTCGATTCCCGCCGTCTCCACCAAATACAGGTCTGTAGAGGACCACAGAAGACCCGCAAGGCTAGTTAAATCAGGCCTTAGCGGGTTTTTTTATGCCCAGCAAGTCTAGCGGGGTCTTGTAAAATCTAGAACTTTAAGTACCATAGTTAGTACCACAACAACCCACCAACCTTAAGCGTGGTACTTAACATGGCAAAGAAGGTCACCCCCCTAAGCGATACAAAAGTTAAACAAGCCAAACCTCGAGACAAAGATTATGAACTGTCTGATGGTGACGGATTAATGGTTCGCATCAGAACCAGTGGTACAAAAGCTTGGTTATTAAAGTACCACAAGCCTCATACAAAAAAGCGCACAAACCTTTCTTTTGGGAACTACCCTGAAGTTTCGCTAGCTAATGCACGTAAAAAAAGAACAGAGGCCAGAGAACTACTAGCCCAAGACATTGACCCCAAAGAGCATAAAGAACAAAAAAACCGTCAAGCAGAAGAAGCCAACTGTAATACGTTTAAGCATGTAGCACTTCAACATCACGAAATTAAAAAAAGCACAATAAGTGCCGATCATGCGCAAGACATCTGGCGCTCTTTTGAGCTCCACTTACTAAACAAGCTTGGTGAAATACCCATTCATAAATTAGATGCTCCTACAGTCATTGAAACCTTAAAGCCTATCGCAGCCAGAACCCTAGAAACAGTTAAGCGACTTTGTCAGCGAATTAATGAAGTTATGGTTTTCGCGGTAAATACAGGACTCATTCACCATAATACTTTAGCTGGCATTAATAAGGCTTTTGAGACTCCGGCTAAAAGGAATATGCCAACCATTCCACCAGACCAACTACCATCACTCATGAAAGCTTTAAGCATAGCTAGCATAAAACTAACCACTCGCTGCCTGATTGAATGGCAATTACACACAATGGTTAGACCAAGTGAGGCAGCAGGAACACGCTGGGATGAAATTGATTTTGAAAAAAAACTATGGGTAATCCCCGCTGAGCGAATGAAAAAAAAGAAATCACATACCGTACCACTCACCTCTCAAGCTTTAGCCTTACTTGAAATAATTAAGCCACTGTCCGCTCATTCAGAATATGTATTCACTGGAGATAGAAACATCCACCGACCAGCGAATAGCAGTACTGCTAATGTAGCCCTAAAACGGATGGGCTATCATGGTAAATTAGTAGCACACGGCCTAAGAGCTCTTGCTAGCACAACACTAAACGAAGAGGGCTTTAACCATGACGTCATTGAAGCTTGCTTGGCCCATGTAGATAAAAATGAGGTAAGGGCCGCCTACAACCGTGCTGAATATATTGAAAGGCGCAAAAAAGTGATGGACTGGTGGAGCAAGCACATTGAAGAAGCCTCTACGGGAAATATGAGTTTATCTTCAAGTAAACAAAGGCTAAAACAGTAAGCTAACTTTATTCAGGCCATTCAAATCTCAAAGAGGCTTTGCTAATAAAATCGCCTCTCGACGACCTTACGCATCTCAGGATAATTCATCAAACATATTTGCTGACAAAGCTAACGAAACAAAAATCTATAGGTATTTCGACGCTAAAAAAGGCAGTGTTTTTTGATCACAGTTAGCAGTTTTCCGTCAATCAAAAAGTTGGCGCTTTAGTACTTTAATCTGACTTTTTATTTTAGATATATATTGAAAGATAGCAATACTTGAATTGTCTCCATATATCTATACTCTTATAATTCCAAGACCTAATGCCAAATGAAAAAACTTACTCTCTGCCATGCTTTTTACTTCCTATCACGCAAGCGCTGAAATTCTCTTTGTACACTGCCCTTTACTCGTAAGTCACCAGCAACCTTATATTTAGACATCTATATGCGGCCTCAAACAACCCTGAAATAAAATTCGCAGACTGGGTAGCGTATGTATGAGGTCAACGCAACTAACTTCGGCTCAACACCTAGTCGAATCTAGGCTATAGATATCGACAGAAACCACCAACCCCCTCTCTGACTTTCAAACGTTAAATATCTTCTTGATGGCGTTATGTCTAGCTAGCCTGTTCCCTTTATCCCTTGTTCCTTCTTTTACTAGAGATCTATAGTAAAAAATATCCCTAATACAACCACTAAAGTACTTTTCTAGCGCTTCATTGCTGTCATAGTTATCAATAAAATTACGATAGTTGTTAACTTGCGATGCTGAAAGCTCAGACTCATCTATTGTAATCTCATAGATTGCTGTGAAAAGGCTGTAAAGATGAACTTGCCTTTTTAAAATCTTAATTCGCTCAGCGTTACCTTCTATAATTTTATCAATTTGTTCTATGACACCTTTAAATCTCGCTATATCCTCACCTTTTGAAGGATAATTATCATTATAAAGATCATAAATAATATTTATATTCGTATTTCTGACATCTTCCTGAATTCCTTGCTTCATGAAGACTAACAACATACTGACGAATGAAATGTCATGCATCCTTCTTCTATCAGCTATTCCAAATAGCGAATTTACACTCCAAAAATCCAATTCAGCTAACTCAGAAGCAACTTGCATAAATTCTCCTTCGAATTCTGCATTTCTGAGCTCTTGGGGATTGAGTGTCAGATTATTGCTATTAAGCCTTAAAAACATATTTACTATGTCTTCTCTGTCGACATTACTTCTAATAACCCTAACTGAAAAAACGTAAGCCCATATAGCCCTTTTATCATCAGAGTCTAAGTCTTTGAAAACACGATTCTTAATTCTTGAGTAGCAACCATTTGACTCTGTTAAAGCAACTTCGGATAGTTTAAATGTATTGGTAATATATTGAAAAAGCGCGCCTGTTCTTTGCTGCCCATCAACAATTGAATAACAAGTATCACCAGAGTCTTCATCAGTGCCAGTATTCCAGAGGTATATCTCAGGAATCGGATAACCCATCAATATTGATTCAATTAACTTAATTTGGGTTTTATAGTTCCAGACATAATTTCTTTGGAATGAGTTGTCGACAATCAAAAGACCTCTATCATTAAGGTCGTGCAGCCATTTAGCTGTTTGTGGCTGTATGTCGATTGAATCAATTAGCTTCATTTATTTCACCTTTAAGCCTAGCTATACCTCTTACATGGTAATCCTGTACTGATTCCCAATCTGAATATATACGATAGTTAATTTCGTGTTGGATATTAAACCGCAACTGAATATCAGCCTTGAAAGTTCGCACTTTCCTTTGCCATTCTTCAAGTGCTGCATTACCAAAAGTAGGGTCCGAATCCTTAATGCTGACAAAACCATTAAATATATTTGAACATTTCCCTTGATATCTTGGTAAATAGGTTTGCTGAGAAATTGATTTATAGGCCGACCAAATTTTTTTATATGTTTCATCTGAAACGATAATAAGATCAAAATCAGAATCATCATCAAATTCTTTAAACTTTTTTGATGGTGAGAAACTAAACCTAGTTTTAGCACTTCCTACGATCGAAATATTATTGAAAGGTATTTGTAGCTTGATCGATATAATTTTCTTAAATTTATCGTAGTCCGAGCTAAAGTTATTTCCAAATTTCTGAAAATACCAAACATCCTGCCCTATGAGATACCTATAATAGACTTCTATCTCGCTATTTGAATCGATAAATTCGATAATTTCAGTTTTATCCATAGTAGCTCTTAACGCCTAATTAACCTCTGTCGCGTACGATATCCAGAATCATAACGGTATGTTCAACCTTATGGAAAAATATAGACACGAGTATCCATATTTAGATATGAGTCCCTATATCTAGCTCGGTAAGCATACTATAAGAGGGTACCGGTTCTAATTCCATAAATAGTTTTTTAAAAAGAACTGATTCCGGAACTAGTTTGTTAATTGGCCGAAAACGATGTGAATAAATATAGTAAACGACTTTTATTTCTAGCATTTAAACTTTCAGTGAGCCTCTAAACATGAACGAGACAATACAATAACGGATCCTAGAGAGAAATTAGCTGTATTTATGCCTTTTAATAAGAAGGTAAGTAAATGTAAATATGAACAGGACGACAAACAATGGAAAGCTGAGTTAGCAAGAAGAGTAATGCGCTTAATTAATATTTAGCCCTCGAATTTATCCAAAAAATCTCACGTCTATCAGGCCAATACTCTATACATATGATACTAATCGACCAACCAGGATAACAATCGACTAATTCTATGAAAAATTTAAACCCGCCTATTTCATCTGGGTCAAATGAGTGATAACGTGCGTCACATGATTTACCCAGAGATACCTTCATGGAAAGCAATAAGAAAACACTAGAGCTTCTTAATACAATGCTCGAAATCTACGATCAAAAACAGATCGCAGCCAAACTGAACCCCTATACGGATAACGACTGGTGTAGAGAAACAATCAACAGAATCTTAAAAGGAAAGTCTGACAAGAGCCTTACACACGTAGAAGAAAGTATTTTAAAAGGACTTCTTCCTAAACGACCTATTCACTATGACAATCCTAATTTTCGATTCATAGACTTATTCGCTGGAATTGGAGGCATACGCAAAGGCTTCGATGAAATAGGAGGTAAATGTGTATTTACTAGTGAATGGAACAAATACTCCGTTCGCACTTACAAAGCCAATCACTACAGCGACCCAGACGAACACAAATTTAATGAAGATATTAGGGAAATTACGCTTTCTGAAAACTCAGATATTTCTATTGATGACGCATACAAGAATATAGATTTAAACATACCTGATCACGATGTTTTATTAGCAGGATTTCCCTGTCAGCCATTTTCACTAGCGGGTGTATCAAAAAAGAATTCACTCGGACGAGCTCATGGATTTGAATGCGAAACCCAGGGCACACTATTCTTTGATGTTTGTAGAATTATAGAAGCTAAGCAACCTGCTGCATTCGTACTTGAGAATGTTAAAAACCTTAAAAGTCATGACAAAGGTAAAACTTTCAAGGTCATCACAGAAGCACTAGATGATTTAGGGTATGACGTTGCAGATTTAGAGTTCGAAGGCCCAAACTCAAAAGATCCTAAAGTCATAGATGGTAAAGATTTTCTTCCTCAGCACCGAGAAAGGATCGTACTGGTGGGGTTTAGACGTGACCTAGAGCTTATAGATGGCTTAACTTTAAATAACATCAAAAAGCCAGATCAAAAACCCTTATTCTCTGACCTTCTTGATAACTTAGATGACGAAATGAAGAGTAAGTACACTTTAACACCTCGCCTTTGGGAGTATTTATATGAATACGCTAAAAAACATCAAGCCAAAGGCAATGGCTTTGGTTATGGATTGGTTGACCCTGAAAATAAGCATGCTTTTGCCAGAACCCTATCAGCACGTTATCACAAAGATGGGTCAGAAATACTAATCGATCAAGGCTGGGATAAGGCTTTGGGTGAGGAAGACTTCCACAATAAAGAAAACCAAGCAAACAGACCTCGAAGACTTACGCCTCAAGAATGCTCAAGATTAATGGGGTTTGATAAACCAAATGAAAGCAACTTTGTTAGCCCAGTATCTGACACTCAAGCCTATAGACAGTTTGGTAACTCCGTGGTAGTTCCGGTATTCCGCGCAGTAGCAGAGTTAATGCGCGATAGAATCTATAAGGCGGTAAAAATTGACAGAAAGTCTAAAAAAGCGGCATAGATATAAAGGACTGAAATAATCCATAATATTTATAATTATAGAATAATGATCATTCTTATAATCATTTGTTAGAAGCGGCTCTTTAGTTTTAATATCGAGAACATTTCGGTTCTGAAATAATTCTCGATATAGCTTCTTTACAGCTTTCTCTAATCCCCCCTTTAACTTACCAAGCTTTCTTATAATGTACTGCTAAAATAAAAACAAAATTTAACATACGAACTGTATCAGTAGTTTCTAGTCGATTACAATTTACACCCTTTGAACCGTTAAAACTCCGCACATTCAGACCGCATCAGTTTCTAACCAAAGGACTCTAGAAATAGCAGAACGCATCCCTTCGATGTTTTTCAACAGATTATCATTAACAGCTTGGTCCTCATATTCTGCTAACTTGAGAACAAGATCAAAAAAGCCGGATTGATCAGCCCCTTCTTTCATCAACGTTTTAAAATATGGATGAGAAGAGTTGACCCTGACTTTATGCTCACCATCATATAACGGCTCCCATAAAGCACCGTCAGTAGTTCTTTCAATGACCACACGACTACCTTGCTCTTTTGCTACAGACAGAGCCTCTAATGTAATCTTTGATTGTTTAGATACGAATCCAGAACATTCATTGATTTTAAAATCAAGTAACCTGCTAAAAATGATGGCAAGAGCATCACTAAATCCAATACGGTATATCCCCATAGAATCTGCTATTACGTTACCAAACATATCCCAATTACTTATAGAAAAGCTATTCAGGACATTCGGGTAGCACTCTTTAACTCTTTTCTTAATATAATTCGGACAATATATCCGTTTATATTTTTTCCCCTTATGCGATAAAGCCTTTATCAATTTATCTACTTGTATAGAGTAGGAATCCAAACCTAATACTTTGCACATTTCATCAACAAATCTAGAGTATTCAAACCTACAAGAATTAAGTTCAGACAATATTGCTGACTCTATCAACTCAAGATTACTTTGAACCAATTTGCTATCTGGCAAATCATCCAAAGAAACACCTTTCAATTGTCCATTCTCTATAGCATTTGCAACCAATATCACGGCTAAAAGGTGATCCAAATATAGCTCAAAAAAGTCTTCACTCAAATCAAAAAGTTGATTAAATATATCAACAGGAATTGGAATAGTATTGATCCAAACACTTAGACCTTCTACCCTAATTTTATTGTTATTTTCAAAAAGGTAACGCTTAAAATCAGTACAGTCATAAACAAACGACATTACTTATCTTTCTCCATTATTGGCGTTTAAAATTCCCTTGAGTCTCTCTGGTGATAAAGGAACCGATGTACGGTGAATAATTCCATGACAATTTGGACAAACGGGAATCAAGTCTTTAGTAGGGTCAATTACCTTTTCACCAGAACAAGCTAATTGCTCAACATGATGAACATGAATAAACCCATCTGCTACTTCACCATAAATATCGGTTAGGTTCACTTCACAAATCTGGCACTTACATCCAAAGTGAGCAATACATATACGTCGATTGGCTGGCGACCTTTCATAACGAGTAGCCAAAATTTCGTACTCCCGTCCTTCGGTACGACCAGCATCATTCGTCAACATATCTTCACAAAATATATCTCGATGCAGAAAATCAAAAAATGATTTCGATATTTTGATTGAATGTAAGGCCCCTGTTTCCGCTTCTGCTATTTCACACGGAGGACTACTTAACTCTAGGGTAAGCCCTTTTCTACCTGATAAGGACTCTAAGTTTGGAATAACTTTGAAATCTTTATTGCCTTGCCACAATGTAAACTTATATGGAGGCATATACCCATCTTTCGATACATTGTCATACACAAGCATACCTAAAATCCGCCCCTTTATATCTGGATCAGAAAGGGAACAAAGATCTAGATTGCATACTACTCTAGCCTCGCTTCCATTTAAAACAAGGCGAATGGTCTGCCCCATAATTATTTTCTGTAATGAAAACGAAAACCGAAGCTCTTCCTCATAAAGTATATCTATTGAGCAATGTTCACCAAACTCACTAGCTAGAGACCTTTCGATGAAAGAGCAATAATCAATCGACATCAGGTAATTCTTCCGATAAATTCCTCAAGTCTTTTGAAACTAAGAACCTAAGCTCTTCAATATTCCTCTGCGCTTTAACAGACAATGTGCCTAACTCCGCATTAGCTAGAGCCCAGAACAAACTATCCATCGACTGTATAAGAACAGGATTACCTTGATTCGGAATATAAAATTTCTGATAGAATACATGACTGCTATTAAGTAACACACATACTCCTCCGTCGTCATCCAACGCATAAGTCCAAAGAGTACCATCATCAAGGCTGTCAACAACCTGCACTGCTATGTCAGTACCTTCAACTAATTTTGCATGATTAATTTCAATTGAACCATACCGATTTTTTACAGACACAGTTCCAGATTCAGGATCTGTGATGGTGACCGTCGCATGTGTATTTTCGTCTGCATGCTTCTTAATAGCGCGTCCAGAATCTTCATGAGATTCTTTAGTACCTGCTTCAGACCCAACCTTGACTCTACCTGCTCGATACCTTCTATTTGCTTCATTCCTAAAAGGGGAAATATGTTTCTTAATTTCTTCACGTAATGCTTGAGGAAATACTATTCGCGTTTTCCTTATATCAACTTGAAAATATTCATCTAATTCATGATTAAAGTTCAACTCTACACGTACAAGGTTCAAGTGAGGATCTTTAGTAAACAATCGGTGAGGCCAACCACCACAATAAATCAATCTATTCTCTCTATAGATATAGAACCCTTGATTATCATTCCCATATCTTATTTTATTCAGATCTTCTTCCGTCATTTCTGACTTATTTGGAAGAATATAACCATTTAACGAAAACTCACGCTCCGTTTTAATACCTCTTTTTTCTTCCGTTACTTTTAATACCTTTGGAATAATCGTAATTTTTTTAGGGTCATTCTCAGTATTCATCCACTTACCTGTGGGATCCCAACCCACAAGCTGCTTTTCATTTATATAAATATCCACATTTTCTGCTTCAGAATTTGAATGTTCAAGAAACTTACCAAAAACCGCACTCAAATGAAGTTCAATTTCATCAATCAGCTTAACGATGGCTTTTCTAGTATGCGTACTCCCAGATTGAGTAACTAATCTATCAATTGTTTCCCAAATAATGACCGTTCCAGAACCATTCTCGCTTAGTTCTTCTAACTTCTCCACATCTTCGAAGTAGTCTTCAATGTCGGGTGTCAAAAGCTCCCAACGGTCATTGTCAATAATTACATCAATATCCCATGTCTTCCCATTGATCTCATTATCTTGTTTACTTATAACCGTTAATTTCCTACAGAAAGCAGTTGAAGCTGTTTTCAGCCCCATACCAAATTTACCTAGAGATTTTGGTGACTCCCTCCTTGGAGAACCATAACGCATTGCATTTAATAACGTCGTCAGGTCCATACCATCACCATTATCATATATGGCAACTCTAAGGTTATTATCAGGCATCAGGTATATGTCTATCTCTACTCGAGTACAATTAGCTGCAATTGAATTATCTACAATGTCGGCAAAAGCGGCCTCTGATGAATAGCCAGTATCCCTCAAACTCTCTGCTAGCCTAGATGGCGACGGGTCAAAATTAGTCTCGTCATCCGTAATCATTACATTTGTCATTTTTATTGGACCTTATAAATTTTCAAGATAAAATTCCATTTCAGATTCTTTATTATCAACTACACTTACTACGCTATCAGATAACTGTTTCTTCATTCGAAGCCTTTCGTCAATCACTTCTTCTATAGTGTTTGAATAATAAAGATAATAAGCATTAACATTTTTTGTCTGCCCATTCCTAAATGCCCTAGCTGTTGCCTGCTCCTCTAAAGCTGGATTCCATTGTCGACTATAATGAATCACATGGTTTGCTGCTGTTATATTCAACCCCATTCCTGCAGTTTTAGGATGCAAAACTAAGACCGAAAAGCCAAGTTTCTCAGAAAAAACATCAATGATATTTTGCCTTTCAATACTATCAATTCTTCCATCTATAGCAAAAGCATTTATGCCATACCTACTCTCAACAGAGCTAGAGATTAGATCAATCATTCGATGATGATTTGCAAATACTAGGACCTTCTCATTCTGTGCAGATACCCCATCTAAAAGTTCTATCAAGCGCTCGAACTTTACACTTTTTGATATCAATTGCTTTACTGAGTACTCGCTTTCACTTTGATCAAGGAGAACCGGGTGAGATGTAAACTGCTGTAACTTCGCTATTTCCACTAACACTCTAGCACTGTCACTACAATCATCACGAATATCATCTATTACTTCTAAATAGGCCTTTTCTTCACGACTATTCATTCTAATAGCTTGATGTATATCTATTTTCTCAGGAAGATCATCTAAAATATCCTTCTTCATTCTACGAATCATTATTTGAGATATATTGACCTCTAAGACCGACAGATCCTTATCTAAGGTGTCTGATATATCTCTATCGATATAGCGATTCCTAAAACTCTCCCTCGCCCCGAGATACCCAGGCCATACTACATTCGAGATTGACCAAATATCCAGAAGACTGTTTTCAACAGGCGTCCCTGTCATAGCTATAGTAACTTCCGAGTTTAATCTACAAGCCGATATACTTCGTTCTGAATCCGGGTTCTTTAACATACTGGCTTCATCAAAAACAAGCAGATCTATATCGAGGGAAACCAGCATCTCAATGTCATTTGCCATAACTGTATAGGGCATTAAAACTACTAAGTAATCCTGAAGAGTTTCAGCAAGACCTACTCTTCCAGAACCAAAATGAAGATATGGGACTATAGACGGGCAAAAAAATTCGAATTCACGCTTCCAATTTTCAAGAAGAGAGTTAGGGACTACTATAACCACGCTAGTTACAAGCTGCTTGGAATAACACTCAGCAATCAAAGCGATAATTTGAGCAGTTTTACCAAGCCCCATATCATCACCTAAAATTGTGCCTAGTTTATTTAAGTAACAATATAGTAACCACTCAACTCCCTCTCTTTGATAAGAGTATAATTTATGCCTGAAGACTCCTGATCCCTCTACACAAAGTGCTTCTCCTCGCTTATTGCAAACGTGATCAAGTACATTATAACTAGGGTTTGAGACCTTTGAAGAGCACCTTAAATCTGCAATTATTTTTGTTTTTTCATGCACAGTTTGCTTAGCAGTTACTTCTGATAAAATATCAACCTCATCATCTAATGCAGCATAAAGTCTATTTCCTGACACGTAGTAACCAAAATGGATAAGCGTCCTTTCTTGCTCCGAAGTTATTACTACCCCCTTAGCTATCGGGATAATAGACACATCAATTCCGGATGAATCAATTTGGTAAGTTATGTCTATACTTTTTTTGGCAAAACGGAGTTTAGATAAATCACCTGATAATTCAATTTCGTCAGCTGAAATACTATTTATTGAAGAGTTCGAATAGTAATAATTGAACAGCTCTGCAGCTGAAGGAGAATATATCAGAGACTGATCAGTAAGGATCAACTCTCCATGTTTAATTGACAAAAGGGGCATAAGTTCCGTAACCCTCATTATTCTTATTTAAAACACGAGGCATACCCCCGTTATCTTTTGGTTAATTTATTCTTTTTAGTTATAACACCCTACCACCATTTATATCAACATGCATAAGCAAGAGAAAGGTATGAAATCCGACCTATTATGTGGTGATAAAACAATAAGTCCACTTCCCCCTTTCAAATCACCACATTTTTTACACCTACTAATAATGCACCTTTAAGCTCTTCTCTTTAAGCACACCTACAAATTTACTACTTGCAAACAGAGTAAGGACCTATGCCATTACAAAATATTCAAGGAAAGATACAAGCGTTGTTATTACAACTAGTGTTATGCATATTGGTACCAATTAAGAAGGAGCTGAAAAGCCGCTGAAGTTTTAATATGCAATGAAAAAGCTTGATATTCGTACCCTAGTGTTCGACAAACTGCCTCGACATCAGCATTACGCCCAGACTTTGTCATTGTGGGTTCATATATCCTATCTACTTCAACATAAGGCATGTTTATAGGAGCGACGGAAACATATATTGAAACCTTTTTCGTATTTTCCTGTATTAGTGCGAGTTCACGCCCTGACTTAAATACAAAACCAGAAACTTTATCGACTTCTCGACTAAACGTAACTAATGAATTAGCTAATAGAACCTTCTTAGCTACTACTGGACTCCAACTCATTCTGTACTCCAAATTAAAGATATATGGCAATTAAAACCGACACATAAACAGAATTCATGAATGCTTATCATGCTTTTTTATGTTAGCTAAAACCTCGCTAATACCTTTTATACTTCGTAATAAATCACGTCTAACATTGCAGCTCTTCCAGCCCATGCTTTAGCTTCTATTTCATCTACTGGTGTTTCAGAGGCCCACCATACAGAATCAATAATAATTTCTATTATGCTATCCCAGTACCCTTCAAATGTTACTTTTTTTTGAACACCAAAGTCAGCGCACAATCCCGATCGGTTTTGCTTATCTAAACAAACAAAATAGTCAGGCCGTTTCATTGCTAACAACCTACTAGCGATAGCAACCCCAGAACCACCATTTGGAAAAGCTTTGTAAAACTCAGAAACAAAATTGTTGTAGTCTACTTTACTCACTTTTCCGTGCAAAGGTATTGAATCAAGGGCATTTGATATATGAATATTATTCGTATTAATTCTATTTTGAAATTTACCAGCCCCGACCATACTGCCAAACCAACGCCAATCAATGCTAGACTTACTTTGATTACTTGTTGCTATCCCTGCGACCTCTCTTCTTTGGAGCTCATTCAATACTGAAAAGTTACTATTACTCCTGAAATAGCCTTGAACTGTACTTAAAAGGTTTAGTCGCCCCTCAAAAGAATGGAATTTATCATTTTTTATTAATTCGAAATAATCAGACCAGCTCCTAGAAAATACTTTTGATTTCACCAATGATTTTTGATTTTTAACTTTGGCATATTCGCCTTCCAAACTCCCAATTTTTTTTCTGTTTTTTTCCCAAATGTTTTTATAATTCTGGTACTCGTCTTTGGTTATAGTTTCGGCATCTACCCAATAGCCATCTATTGCTTCCAAAAGAGTATTGTAAATATCACTGGATCCTGGGTCTGAACTTTTAAGATGAGCTACAATTTCACAATTCTTTGTAAGCGCCGACATTGTAAAATTAGCACTACCAATGACACATTCCCAGTCATCTTCTTTATTCACAAACAAGTAGACTTTTGGGTGGTATATCCCATTGGTTTTCAGAATAAATTTCACTTGATCACTATCAACAAATTTTTCTATAAACGCTGGATGCGTTTGATAAAAATGAGTTCCAACAATCATCTGCTTTATACGATCTACATTCTTTAAAAGTTCATTCGAGGCTTTTGAGCCCAATGAAGCCCATGCAGTGGCAATATAATATTCATTATATCTTTTCATCAAATTGACTAAGGTCTCATCAATTTTTGACGCCTTTGTAATTACTTCCATTCGCCCCTCCCTTAGTTAAATAAAAGATAAAAAATACCATCGCCTACAAGCGGTCTTTTTACTCCGTAATAAATAAAATCAATGAAACTGTGATTCATAAGACCTTAGCGTACTAATTAACGCGGTTACTCGCCCATTTTTAAATTTAATAGCGTAGGGCCAATCACCTTTACGCTGAAAATACCTCCACATTTCCCACTTCCCTTTTTCGTCAATCCAACTATCTACTGAGAACTTATTTCGAAACTTGGGTTGAGCAGCATTCATAACCTGTTCTTGAGTCATACATAACAGCACCTTACCTTTCCATGCCTCTTTTTTAAGTTCATTATCAGAAGGACAACTATTTTTCACTTTAGCTTGTTGAGCAGTAGAGCTCTTTTTTTTGTTCGCACCTTCTGAATGCCTATAAAATAGATTGTCATCATATGTTTTGGTCATATTTGTACCAATAAAACCAGCCTCAACAGTTATTTCTTCTTGGCTTGTACCGCAGGGTTGGTCTGAAAATTCCACTTTTCCATTAACGGTGCACTTGAAGATAGTGGCATAAGCAGGAGCAATTGATAATAAAGCTATGATTACAAATACAGCTCTCATTAAGTAAATCCTTTTATATTTTTTTCATCGAAATTTTAACAAATACACTTTTAGTTTCTTAAGCCAACTATAAAGACATAGCTTCTTCCAACACACTCTCGACAATGGAAATAGTCCACGATGGTTTATTATTTGGAGGCTGTAGACCTTCTTTAGTTAGGTCATTAGATATTTCTTCAGGAGTCATACCGCTTTTATATAAAGAGCTAATCAATTGTTTTAATTTTTCTGGGCTAATCTTGGTTCTCACACTAATATTATTGGCTAGACTGCTACTTTTTTTTGCGGTTAAAGATGTTGATATTGATACTTTTTGGAAAACTACAATTAACTCGTCCAATTTTTCATTTGTAGTTTTTAGCGCATCTTGAGTAGCTCTAGAGTTTGACTCAATCGCAAGAAAAACCTTAATCCCCTCTGCAATTGCAACAAGGGTGACTATAAGCACTAAAGCAATAATAAACTCATCTAAACGAACCGAAGAACTAGATGAAAATAAGGTTATGAGCCCAATAACTACAACTAAGACACCCAAGACATTGTAGGTAAACGATATTGTATTTAAAGCAAGATACTTCTTTCTCATAATCATCCTTTTTTTATTTTATATCTGTTGTTTTGCTAATCCTCAACTCTACCACAGTCTATTTACTTATAAGTCAAAACCTTATAGAGAACTTAGACTGAAATATGAACTATTTATATCTTAAAAAATCGTCCTCTATTTACCTAATCAGTTGTTACTAGCTTTTATGGAAGGCACTGAACAAAAGAATATTTAATTAATGAAAGAGACGCAATCTGGCAAAAACCTAGTTTCCTAAACAGTTAATATTTCAGTAAAAACTCACTATATGAACCATATTCAATGGCCGTGTATGTATGTCTAGTAATACTTGTTGAGTCTATTATTTTTACACTAAAATCCACTAGTTCATTTTTTGCAATTAACTGCAAAAACCTCATGCAAATAAACTTACTACCTCGCTCCTTATATTCTTTCGCTACCTTCACTAAACCCACCAATGTACCACTGATATTTTTCGTGCATTAATAATCTACTATCATTTGGGCATGCCCTTAAGACTACACCAAAAACATCTATCATTTTCCTTGTTGACACACCCTACTGATAGACTTATCATTTGGGTCATATATGATAGAAAGGAAGCAATACAAATGACTCAATATATCTATTCTCGAACCAGTACTACTGAACAGAATATTAAAGCTCAATCAGATCTACTTACTAAGTCCTATCCAACTGCCACACTAGTTGAAGAGCAATCTTCTGCCACATCTATGAAAAGACCTGCTCTAGATTCACTACTAGATAAGCTTTTATTAGGCGATACGATAATTGTTTACGACATGTCTAGGTTGAACAGAAATACCCAAGACTTTCTAACTCTTCTTGAAAGATTTAACTCTGATGGTATAAACCTAATCATTCACTCGATGGGTGGTCAGTCTATTGATACAAACAGTCCAATTGGCAAGATGCTACTAACTGTTATGGCAAGCATTGAACAGATGAACATTGAATTAATGAAAGAGAAGCAAGCTGCAGGGATTGCAGACGCTAAAGCCAAGGGCGTTTATAAAGGAAGACCTAAGAGTGAAAAGACGACTAAAGCTTGTGAGAAAGCGGTAGCCCTACTTAGTAAAGGTTTATCTAAGGAAGATGCTGCACGAGCCTCCAAAGTAGGCGTAGCAACTCTATATAGATATTTGAAAGACAAAGCGGCTTAACTTAGTACACCGGCTAAAACTTGGTATTACAATTTAAAATTCCGGTTTGAATCAGAGCCGATAATCTCTTTGTCTCGAACGTCCACAAAGCCACACCTTATTAGTGGAATTTCTTCGATAATTGGTCATAGCACACGCTTGGACACGATAACTCCTTAAAATTTTATAAAAGAAGTTACATTTTGGAGACATGATTTTCTTAGATTCTAACTATTTAGTTCTGATTCTAACCCTAAAATAGGTAGCCATTATCATGCATTCTTCTTACACTCACTCTCGTGATAATACCTAGGTTCTGAATAGATCTGATAACTTCAATAAGAAACAAAAAAGGGCTTTGACTCTTTTAATTCCCATTTTACGCAAAATAACACTAAAGAACACATCAAGTTACTACACAAGTAAGCTAAGCCTAGGCAATTAAGATATAGATCTACACGTTACATATTATTTTGGAAGGTAGAAGAGACATTATGAATAGATACAAATACTTTCTCATATATGATCGTAATAAAAAGATCATTTATGGCGAATGTATCAATTGGAAGTGCGGGGAGTTTGATGTAGTAAAGCTATCCGATGTAACCATTTGCCTTAAGAAAAGATTTAAAGCTAGATTCATTGTAACTGAAAGCAGAATTGATCAACTACAAAAAAGCCATAATAAAGTAAAATTCCTTGATGAAGTCTCACTTGATTATGAAGAAGAATATAAAGACTTCATTACTAAATATTCTGATGAAGTAATCTTTAACCCACTAATTGATCGTTGCAGCAATATAAGCATGTATGTTGGTTGTGAAATGACTAGCAGCAACTTCCAATCTTGGGTTGAAGAGCATAAGAACCTGTTAGAAGAAATTAAATCTAAGTTCGACCTTGACCTTCTAAATCGACCGGAGTTAATAAATTCATACGTTTATTACGACCCCACTCGCATTGCTGTGAACTGTAGGTTCATTGATAAGTCTGAACAAAGCGAGGAACGTTCACCCACAAAATTAAAGGTAACCTTCTATGATGAATTCAATGCTTATAATAAAGCATGTTATGTGATCACAGGTCACAACGAAGATGGAGGTTTACAAACCAAAGAAGGGATGATTCCTGAAAAGAACATAATAATTGATTTTAATGAAAGCCCTGATGAACTTGAAATTAAGATACTTAATGAAAACTCCATTATTTATAGCAGTCGGTATGGTTATATCAAGAGTATAAAAATTCGGTCTAAAGTTATTGATGGATCGGTGACTCTAGAAAATGGCTCAGATGTGTCCAAATATAGAGAGCTAAATATGAATATAGGTAAAGAGTAGTGACTAACTTAAGGGAAAAAATAAGTAACAGAAGAAATATCTTAGTTAGCCGATCTAATTCATGTATACCAAAAATATTAAGCGAAAACCCTTTTGAATACGCACGCGCTCTTTTCAAAAATAGCATAAATAACTTATCTTCGATTAACAAGGTAACAGTCATCGACCCTTATGTTTTGCCGATAGATTTAGACAATCTAACATCGTTATTTGGGGGGAGTAGTCATATGAAGCTAGAGATCGTATCAAAATTTAATTCCTCAAATAGTGAAGAAGAAAAACAAGAAAGAAAAGTAAAAATTAATGATAGAAAAGAGTTTTTGATAAAAAATGGATTGTTTAAAGATATTGACCTTATTCATTCAAGAGAATCAATGCACGACAGGTATTATCTATATTGGGTCGAAGGAGTAATAGTTAAAGTGTTTTGTATTGGCGGCTCCATTGCCCAAAGGTTTGAGGATTACATAGGCATCGTTGAAATTTCAGACAAGTTCATGCTGAATAATATTTCCACTTATTATGACAGATTAGTTTCTAACAAAATTGATTTTATTAAGGCTTGATTATGTCTATTACTCTTTCTGTAGTACCCCGTACAAATAATATGAATGAGACTTGCTGGCTTTTCAAAACCCGGCGATATATTTCAAAATATGATGCCTTTGAATCTTATAAATTGATACACGGCAAACAACCAGAGGGTCTACCTACAGCTAAAGACTTAGCTAAGGTTTTTGAAATAGATGAAGATAAAGAGGCTAGAATTACAGTCGAAGTAGTATCATATGAATTTGAACCCGCGTGTGTTGAGCAATACTTAAAGAATGATTTGACGAGAAGTTTTGGTATTGCGCTCGCAATTGAATTTAGGATGCTGAAAGAAATAGTCGGTATCGCTGACAAATTTGATATTTTTTTATATTTAGAAGAGCATTCCCTAAGTACCGCTGAACTATCGGTAATTATAAAAAGCGGCATAATGCATGATTTGTCAAAAAGGATAATTGATAAAAATAAAGTCATGTACACCACTCTAATTGACAACTTCACAAAATTATTAAAAATTGATGATTGCGGAGTAATTAATGAGTCTTTCGTTACTAGATATATCGAACATGCTAGCTTTTATAATGACAACCCATTATTAGTGTATATTTTAGATGAATTTCCAAGCTCTCATCCTATATTCGAAGGATTGGATTGCTTAGCATGGGACCCGTTTACCAAGTCTCGCCGCTTTAGTCATTGGCTCAAGGTATCTAATCGCATGGATGAACTAGCAAAATATTATCTCAATATTAAAAGCGAGGCTGAGAACATTAATGCTAATAAAAAATATATTGATAATTACCTAAAGTTTAAAGCCATTTATGCTGACTCATAAGGGGGTTAACGTTTTTTTTGAAAAGGTTGATATACAAGCAATACAAGATTGACTTTAAAGTGAATCAAAAAGGCTCCGCCCCTTAATATTCAATCGGATTTTAGTTCATGGAAGTAAATAAATTAGTTAAGCTTGCAACTACTCATATATTTGTAAATATCCCAAAGACCCTTCAAAACAGTTTATCCGATGAAATTGTTCTTGAAGTAGAAGAACAAGTTGTTTCAAACTATCTCAGCCTTCTTTCTAATTCAGAGAAATATATTCATGGTCTTGAGGTCTGTGATGTGAAAGCTAAGCGAGGCTGCATAATTATTGAAATCTCTATTGGTATATCCGCCTCTCTTATACCTAAGAAACTCATATCAACAACAGGTTACGAAGCATTTAGAAAATTTCTTTATGATCTAGGAATGAGTTTAAATAATGTAAAATTTACTGTTAATGATACTCAGGTTTTCATGCCTTCTTGTGTAATGAAAATGGCCTTAGCTGAAAAATGGGTTATTGAAAAGATAATCAAAAAAGGACTACAACCTATGAAGCGTCTAACAGAGCTTTCAAATGAAGAAGCAAAACAACACTTTTTGAAATGTAGTAGTTATTTTAAAGACGACCTACCAAACTACATAAGCTTCCAACCAATTATTACGGCAGTCTCAGAGGTAATGAATGGTGGTTATTTTAATCAGTTTAAATCTGAGAATCCAAGTGACCTATCCGAGGTTAACTATAATCTCATCTCCAACAAAGATGGAAAGCTAGCCTGGCGCCCATATGAACTGATGCACCCAGTAATATACGTATCTCTTGTAAACGTTATTTGTGAAGAAGAAAACTGGAAGTTTATTACTGATAGGTTTGCAGAATTCGAAGAAGGCGTAGTTGATTGTTGCAGCGCCCCTGTAATGTCTGTAGACCACCAAAGCGATACAGCTGCTCAAATAACGAACTGGTGGCAAAAGGTTGAGCAGCGCTCACTAGTTTATTCATTAGAATTCAGCCATGTAATCCACACAGACGTTACTGATTGCTATGGATCTATATACACTCACAGTATCTCTTGGGCATTACATGGAGTAGAAGAAGCTAAAGAAAAAAGACGGGAAAAGTCACTTCTTGGAAACAAAATTGATACTCATATCCAGTCGAGTCGATACGGGCAAACCAACGGTATCTCTCAAGGGTCTATTTTGATGGATTTTATAGCCGAGATAGTCCTTGGCTTTGTGGATTACGAAATCAATTTAGAACTTCAAGAGCAAGATGACTTTCGTATTCTGAGGTACCGTGATGATTATAGAATTTTTGCAAACAGCGATGATCATGCAGAATCAATACTAAAAGTTATTAGTGACAAACTACGGGCGGTAGGTATGAGACTTGGAGTATCTAAGACACACTCCTGCCGGAATGTTGTGGAAGGTTCTATTAAGCCGGAGAAGTTAGCCGGCATTACACTTCAAGACCTTGGTTCTGCAAATGCTAAAACCATTCAAAAGCAATTGCTAAGGCTGCATTCGTTTGGTCAACGCTTCCCAAATACCGGAGCTTTAAGGAGGATAATTAGTGAATTCCACACAAATATCTCAAATCAAACTGAAGCGCCAGAAGATCTTGAAGTGCAAGTAGCGATTGCTACTGATATAGCTTTCGTATCTCCCGGCACTTTTCCTGCTATTGCTGGAATATTGAGCCATCTTATATCTCAGGCTCCTACAGACGAAAAGGGTGAACTATGGGAAAAAGTACGAAAGAAAATGGCACGTATTCCATATAATGGGTACCTTGAAATATGGTTACAGAGAGTCACGCAACCGGAGACAGTGAATATCAATTTCGTCAGTGAAGAAGCTATTTGCAAGATTGTTAATGGTGAAAAAGCTTCCCTATGGGAAAACGCATGGATAGCAAGCAGGGATTTATTAGGTGCATTGGACGTATCACAAATCATAATAGCTCCAGCAGACGAGGCAAATGAAGTGATCAAACCTGAAGAAATAGAGCTATTTACTCAGAACTCATGGTCATACTGATGTATAAAAAGTCCCGCTAAAATTAAAACTAGGCCAGCAAATCTTGCAAACTTGAATTTCCAAACAAAAAAACCTTAACACCACCGGCTTACATTGCTAAAAGGCTAATTCAGAAACCAATACCCATACAATTTCTCCGTTTTTCAAATGCTGTCAGGGGTCCGGCCCTAGGCAGCTCAACGCCCGGTTTGCGACTGCTTTGTAGCTCAGCGGAAAAATAAAAGATTAAGAACTTTGAGTTTAGCCTCCTGAAAGACAGACTGGGTTCAAGAAGGTTTTAGGCTGAAACCTGTTCTTTCTCTTACAATCCCCCCTAAGAATATCTGCCTAGTCAGGCACTACAGCTCTAAAGGCTTGCTAAGCTATAACCCCTTCCGACTAATTATCTTCCCCCGCCATTTTCACAAACCGTGATGCCTGCTCATATGGGTTTACCCCCCACCGATGCCAAACTTCATTTCTTCGGCTTATACCATAAACAACTCCCGCCAAAGCATCACTGATATCTTTCGTGGATTGGCTGGTGTGGTCCACCTTGCTTTTTTGAACATCAAACTCTAATGCCAACAACTCTTCGAGCAGCTTTTTGTCATTTGGAAGATTCACACGCTGATCGTACAAAGCTTGTTTGAGAAGCTCATAAGGAGCCATGGTGCGGTCCATACTCTGTAAGTCTGAGGTAAACCCTTTCTGTCGTAGAATTTGCATACTGTCGGCACTTTGGTATTGGTCAAAGCTAACCCAACGTACATTCACTCCCACCAAGTCTCTTAGTTTGCAAATAAGGGTTCTGATCTTACTGATCTCGATTTCACCTCCTTTTGGTGGGGCGACCTCCAAACTAAAATCAATATTAACAACAGGTAGCGTTTCTTTAATACCCTCCCCTCGATCCACTTGTTTAAAGCCAGATACGTACCCGCAAACAACTCCCGCACTATCAGAACTTAAGGCTAGGTCCACGTGGATAAACCTAAGCTCATCAGGGCTCTCTATATGCTCTGAAAAGATCTTTAAAGGCTCACCCGAAAAGTCAGTACGATAGTCACTTAAAATGGTTTCTACCTTACCAAAACACTGCGACACTGCTTCAGTATCAACCAAAAAAGGGTGTGTACTTAAGGTGGATTGACCGGCTATTTCTCGTAACGCTCTTAAAATATCTGTTTCAAAATCTGGACGATATTCAACGGGTATTTCTGTGACTAGGCTCAGGTCACTTGCTTGGATTTCTTCACCAGCTAATAGTATTCTTGGCTTTCTAGACAAGTCTCCCGCAAAGACTTTAAATCGCTCCCCACAGAAGTCATCAGGCTTTATCTCCCAGCGTGTTTTATCATAGATATATATTGAAGTACTTCCTTTACTAGCGAGCTCTTTATTGGCTTGATCCACCTTCTGGTCAGTGAACTGATTAGGGTAACGTTTAGATGAAACTAAACAAAGCATACCTAGCGCTCGACCATGTTTCATGAAACGAGATTTACGACGACTAGATATCGAATTATAAAGCTGTAAAGCCTGATCATAACCACCTGAGTCAGCTGTCTTCTTTGAGTTTTGTGTTTGCTCCATGAAGTTAACTTCGTCTAACACGCCCCCAAAAATATTTTGTCCAATGGTGGCGGTCTCTAATCCTGATACCGGCCTGACGATAATGCGGTTTGGGAACTGTAATTCACTTTCAATATCGCGGTTGAACTGAAACACTTCACGAAAATATGGTGAGTGCTCAATCATCGACTTAAAACGTGCGTAGTCTAGCTGCTTAGCTAAAGTGGCATTGATGGTCTGAAACACAAAAAGGATCTCACTAGAGACATCAAGATCAAACAGACCCTGAGGACTATCCATGCAAGATAGTATGTAGAGTTGATAAGCGATGGTTAATAGTGAGCAATGACTCTTCCCTACCCCTATGCCACCTGTAAAAACTGCTTCAGTATAAACGTTAGAAATACGTGAACCATGAGCAAGCCCTTCGACTTTAGGATTGTTTAATTCCTCAAGTTCATCCATCACCAGCGGGTAAATACTACCAGCCTGATCTAGATAATATTCACTGGTAATAAACTCCCTTATTGATACGGGATAATGCTTAATTGATGCTAGTAATTTTGCTTCAAATTTATCCCCACCTTTTATCATAGTAGTTGCATATTGCACATACTCTGCATAGTCTTGGTCTTCGAATTGACTAAGTAATTTATCCTGCATGACTGAGTCCCTCCTAAGCGTCTGAGCTTAATTCAATGGTGGTCCCAACTTTACTGGCTGGTGGAGATATAGACTGTAAGTACTGTAGTAATAATGCTTTGTCTTGGTTATTACTTTGTTCATTAGTTAATTCAGGTAAGGGTAAACCTATTCCCGCCAACCTGAGGACCTCTATGGATGCTTTTAACCGTATTTGAGGCGCATCACTAGCCATTAAATCAATTAGGGTTTGAACTGCTCTATCAGCGTTTGCTTGAATCTTATTACTCGCCTTTCTTACAGCTATATCACCATACGACTTTAAGGCATTTTGAAACCGTGAAGTTTTCTTTAACTTGTAATAGGTGGGTTTACTCATCCCAAAATGTTTGGCTATTGCTTCGTCAGAAACGTGGTCTTCAAAGGCCATAATAGCCAAATCATTTAGCTGTTCATCAGAAATGGTTTGG
>Ga0209184_1000963_pt1 | contig 23148 bp, 21 predicted proteins | sample EN8Hudsemesocosm_2_FD_184627 | JGI IMG/M metagenome (GOLD analysis project Ga0209184, IMG submission 184627) | Methane-oxidizing microbial communities from mesocosms in the Hudson Canyon - EN8C Hudson Canyon (SPAdes) (version 2) | ecosystem: Environmental > Aquatic > Marine > Cold seeps | place... | reverse complement strand
GCCCAAGAGCAGTCGTACAGGCAATCCCTTGTGGCTGCCTAGCGTGTACATACATACATAAATATTACTAACTGATATTACGTAGCTTTACTTAAATTAAACATTGAATGGGGCGCAGCTTTATCCCTTATATTTTTAATATACAATTAGGATACACCGTAGGCTAGGTTAGCTTTTTGTTGCGTAGCAATAAAAGCGTAACCCAGCATTTCTGAGTTTGCGTAAAATTTTGGGTTATGTTTGCCACGCTGCGCTTGCAAATCTAATCCAACCTACGTCATAACGCTTTGTTTACTACTCTTTTAATGCTCAACTTAACAGCAGTGAGGCCCCCCCCTCTCGTCAATGCTGTTGACTTAAGCAATGCCGAACAATAAGTCTTTGATATTATAGTATAATAACGTATGTTCTTAATAATTAAATATGGGTAGTTTTTCATGAAAAACGCATCAAACTTGGCACAAACCCTGCTCTGAAAATCCATGCCAACTTTCAAGTTATCTTGAAAGGTTTCTTCAATTAATCCCCAAAACACTCCCAGAAGATCAGAAAATAGCGACAACTGACTTCACTCGCTCAAGAAAACTCTCTTTACCCAAACTGATGACCTTTCTTTTATCAATGGTTGCCAGTGGCAAAGCGCAAGGCGTCGATGGTAAGTCTGGAGAATTCTTTCAACAGGCACGACGCAGTGGATTATGGCCTGAAGCCGATGCAGTCCATCGTAGTGCAGTCACTAAAGCACGCAAAAAATTATCCTGGCAAGTTTTTGATTCCTTACTAATGGATGCTGTGCAATTAGCTTACGAAATTTGGCCTGAATCATCCGAATATACATGGCATGGTATGACAGTGATCGCTTTTGATGGCTCAAAATACAACTTACCTGCTACTGATGATATGAGAGAGGTCTTTGATCCTGAAAGTGGTTTAGAGGTTTCTGGGAAAGGTCATTATCCACAATGTCTCGTATCAACAGCCTTTGATGTCTTTAGGCGACTCCCCATTGCCAGAACGATCAGCCCCATAAAAACGGGAAATGAACGTGAAGATGTAAAAGCACTATTACCTCGCTTACCTAACCAACCGCAGGTTTTATTATTCGATAGAGGTTATCCAAGTTACGACCTGATCCACCATTTAAGTACGCAAAATGAGCCTCAACACTTTGTGTTTCGCTGCCCAGCAAGCTCAACCTTTAAAGCAGTTGAGGATTTTGTTGCATCAGGTCAACAAGATGCTTTTATATGGCTTGATACCGCCTCCCATATAAAAACAAAACGAACGGATACAACGGATAAGCATAACTGCATCCAGCTCAGAGTGGTGCGCTTGGAAAGCCCTGATGGAACACTTTCAGTATTAATAACCAATTTGTTAGAGGGCGAACTTTATACGTCACAAGGGATTATTGAGCTTTATTTTCGTCGCTGGCGAATAGAAGAGCAGTATCGAGATGAAAAAACACATCTTGATAGTGAGACGTTTCATAGTCAATCGGTCAATGGCATTAAACAGGAATTAATCGCTATCCTTGTTATGTGTGTCATTAGTCGAACTTTGGTGTCATTAATCACTGAAAATGATCCCGATAGCCGCCATACGCCTCAATTTAAAAATGCCACGATATCTTTGGCAAAGGAGGCGGCATTATTGACAGCCGAAAATCCAGAAGTAGCATTACAGGTATTTAATGAGCTGCTAATTGAAATCTCGCGCGTTAAATATTACAAACCCAAGAAGCCAAGAAAATCTTACCCCAGAGTATCGAGAAAACCCATTAATAAGTGGCAGCAAGATAAGTCCAAAAGAATTGCAAATGCTTAAGTCAACAGCATTGCCCCCTCTCGTGGGTACCCGAAAATTATAGTGTTGAATAAGTTAAAGCCAAGCTAATATTAACGTCCGCTATAGAGATATGAAATACTTAGTACGCAGAATACCTCGCATTGCGCAAGCTTCGTACTGACTACTTGAATATAAGCTATTTTAACCAACGACTGAGCAACCTAAAACCAAGCCACTCAACATGCCCAAGCTAAAACTAATAAAAAAACAACACATCTGGCTACCGACACCACTAGGCTTAATCATTATTACCCTCGTTCTTTTATCAAGCTCCGTTTTCATCCTAAAAAACCTAGCACACTACCTAGCGCAACAACAAAGCATAAAAGCCCCCATACTGATTATAGAAGGCTGGATAAGCGATCAAGCTTTAAATGAAGCTATAAAGCATTACAAAACCGCAGATTATAAAATCATAATAACCACAGGCGGACTGATAAAAACAAGACACTCAACAAAACACAAAACCTACGCCGACCTTGCCGCAGCCTACCTGCGCAACAACGGCTTAAACACCAGCAATATAAAAAGCCTGCCGACACCAGAATCCGCACAAAATCGCACCTTCCTCAGTGCCGTCATCGCTAGAGACTGGCTACAAAAACAAAACATCAAAGCAAAACAAATAAATATCTACTCACAAGGTGTACACGCAAGAAGAACCAAGGCCCTATACCAAATGGCCTTTGGAGACCAATACAATATCGGCATTAACGCAGCAAAAACCATAGAATACACACTAGATAACTGGTGGAAAAGCAGTACAGGTGCCAAAGCCGTCATAACAGAAACAATCGGCCTAATTTGGGTGAAATGTTGTTTTTATCTGGGCGAGTATCAATCGCATCAAGAAAAATGGGGACTATATCAACATTAAAAACGGCACATTTCAAAGTAGGCGGGGTTTAAAAGTAAAATATAATCATTCTTGCTCTATTCTAAAAATGTTTTAAACTCGTAAGTATGCATAAAAAAGATTAATTGGAACAGCCCATGCCAGAAATTGCTAGATTTTACGGGGTTGTAATAAAGTTATTTTTTGGAGATCACCCGCCTCCCCATATTCATGCTGTTTATGGTGAATAGGTTGGTTTATTTTCCATTCGTAAGGTTAAAACCTTCGCCTTTCAGGCGAACAGATTTATCTCTTATCGGTGTCGCAAGTGGCAGAGGATGGTGAGTCGTATAATTTGTGAGTGTTGAGCTAGGGCAACCACAAGGGATTGCCCGTACAATTGTAGGGGTGCCCCTCGTGAGTCAACAGTATTGCCCTCGTGGGTACCCCGCAAATTATAGTGATGAATGAGTTAGCTTGTTTGTAAGAAGTGAAGTCGTCAGCTTACAAAATAAATGTAAATAGATAGGAAAACAGAGCTATTTGCCCTGTACCCCAACTTTCAGTCGCCAAGATCTCTAACCCACCCGTCTTTAGCGAGTGGTTGTTTATTAATTTCAATCAAGTCTGCTCCTTTGGGTTTCTAAGTGCTGTTTATAGTGCTGTAATATGTGCTATTATTACTTGGCTGGTTATTAACACAAAAGAGGTAAGTATTATGGTGTCTATCAATGCAAATGACTTAAAGCGTAATGGTATTGCTGGTATCGAACGGGCTATGTTAAATGGCCTAGAGAATAGCGTTATGGTTGATGTCAGAGGTAAGGCAAAATATGTTATTTTATCTGTTGATGAATTTAATCAGTACCGTGAATATCAGCTTGAACAGGCGATAAGTGAAGCAGAACTTTGTATTGATAACGGTCAATTTACCACGATTAAAGACATAGAAAACTACGCTCTAGTATTAGAAAAAGAAATAGCGAATGACGTTTGAAATTATTCGTCCAGATTCCTATGCTAAACGGGAAAGAAAGTTTTTTAAAAAGCATCCTGAGCTTATTAAGCAATATATTAAGGTTTTAAAATTACTATCATTAGACCCATTGCATCCATCATTGAGGCTGCATCCAATAAAAAATAAATATTGTCATTCAATCTCCATCAATATGCAGTATAGAGTTTTGTTAACATTAAAATTGATGGATGATGGTAAGCTGGTTCTTATTGATGTTGGTGATCATGCTATATATGGGCATTAACGATTCTACTTATTTCGTGTCTTGGAACAGCGAAATTGACATTAGTGAATATGAGTTATGGCATAAACACACACATGACGGCTGTAAATAAATACTAAAGTATTTGTAATACAAGTGGGTACTGTAAACCATGTTGGTTGCCCCGTGATTATATCGATTTCAATCGAGTCTGACCCCAATACCGTTGGTTTACTTTTGGTTTAGGGCAACCACAAGGGATTGCCCGTACAATTGTAGGGGTGCCCCTCGTGGGTACCCGCAAATTATAGTGATGAATGAGTTAGCTTGATTGTAAGAAGTGAAGTCGTCAGCTTACAAAGTAAAAAGCAAATGTAAATAGATAAGAAAATAGGGCTATTTGCCCTGTATCCCGACTTTCAGTCGCCAAAACCTCTAACCCAGCCGTCTTTAGCAGGTAGTTGTTTAGTTTTTTGGAACTGTAATTAATTTCTGAAAAACTTAAGATCAATATGTTTTCTTACAACTTTACTTCCCTTCTCCAAAAGCGCAAAATAAAGACCTAAAATCAACAAGAAGAAAGCAATGCAGCCAGAAACAGACCCCAACACATTCACCCAAAAAGACTTAATGCAGCATTTACTGCATGCTAGCCAACATACAGTCACGCGTGAAGAAATGGCCGCGCAATTTATACAAGCTGAAGTAATAAATAAAGAACGCTTTGAGCAATCGGAAAAACACAGCAATCAACGCTTCGAGCAAGCAGAAAAGCATAACAATCAACGCTTTGATAAATTAAAAGAAGAAATACAAGGCCAAGGAAAAAAGCACGATCGACTCACATGGGCATTATTTGCAGGCATGCTCGCTATATTCTTCAAAGACTACATCGTAAAGTTATTCGCAGCCTAATCAATCCAGTAGATTTATACTCCCCGTCATTCCTATTCAACCAAATAAAATAGAGCCACTAAGGTAGGTCATTATTATGTATTGGGATGTTGTGGATGTGTACCCGCTTAAAGATCGTGAACTTGCAGTGACATTTGATGAGGGTGTTAATGGAACAATTAAGATTAGCAAGTCGTTTTACACAGGTGTTTTTAAACCCCTATTAGATGACAGTGTTATCACTAAGGCAAAGATCAAACAGGGGCTATTGTTTGGGAAAATGGACTTGATTTAGCACCAGATACTTTATATAAAGAAATAAAATTGAATCCTGATAAATATTATAAAATAATTTAAGGGGTAAAAAAGGGGGGGGGTGTTGTAATTATCTTCAATCGAGCCTGACCCTTTTGATTTTCAATCCCGAAATCAAGCTGGCTGAGCCCTTCACTTAATTTTTTCTTGATTTTTTTCAATCTCATCAAGAGCGATGGGGCGTGACTGAATAGGTAGGTAAAGTGAATTATAAAAAATTATTAAATAAGTACAAATTTTTTCCCACTAGACTCATAACATCAAAAGGACCTTTAATTTATAACTCAGTAAGGGCTGTAGTTTGTTTGGGAGATAAATTAAAAATAAAATGGGCCATAAATCAAAATAAATCTTTTATTTTGATTTATCAGCAAGGGCGTGTTGCATCAACCAGTGTGTACGAATCTATTAAGGCAATGAAATTCCCTTATCCCTTATACCATGTTCATACATTATCAATAGCCAATGCGGAACAAGAAATTAAGCGGGCAAAAAAGAACAATGAAAAAGCCTATCGACATTTTTTTGTTGGCAAGTATCTCGGTAAAACAATTCAAAATATAAAATTAACACCTTCTTATAAACCTTGGAAGGTCATCTGTATTTTTAGAGATCCAATTGATATCATGCTTTCTTTATTTTTTTTGAATATTGAAACTAATTCTGAAGATTTAGCATTGTATGAAGATAAAGAGGCTACCCTAGAGTATTTTCAGAATTTATTTGAAAGTAATGATCCTGCTGGATGGGCTATATGTAAGTGGTTTGATGACTATTTCTTTTCAGAATTAGGGATTGATGTATATGCATACCCTTTTAATGTTGAAAAAGGCTATACAGTAATAAAAACAGCTAAATTTGAGGTTTTATTATTACGGTTTGAAGGGTTATCTGAGACTTATAAAAGCGGGGCTGCTGAATTATTTAACCTAGATACGAGTCATTTCAAATTAATGCACGCTAATATTCATAAAAATGATAAATACAGTGATATGCATACCCATATAAAAAATAACCTTAGGTTATCAAGGTCGTTTTGTGACAAAGTCTATGCAACAAAACTCATGAGACATTTTTACTCTCCAGCTATGATTGAAGCATCGATACAAAAATGGACCAGTGAGAAGTGATATTAGCAAAAGAAAAATATTCCAAGGCAGTGTACTATAAAAAAATGCACAGACTGATAGCAGAAATGAAGAGTAATACTAGAGAAATATATTGTGGGTAGAGGAAATATATTCGCTTATTTTATGTTATTAGCTTGGCCATTTATTTCAATAAATCTATATCGTAAAAAGAGCATACAACTTGCTACATTGATAACTATCATTGGCGGTTTTATGGTGCTAGCTGTAAGTACATCAGTAGATTTTCCTTTAATTCCTCCTTTAGGGAAGCACTCGATGCCTGTGGTGTCGGCGATTATAGGATGTTGGTTTGTAAAAAAACAAAGAATAAAGTACTTTTCAAATGAAGGGATCGTCCAGGTTTTAGTCTTATTATTGTTAGTTGGGACATTTATCACGATAGAATTAAATAGCGATCGAATTTTTACTGGAGAAAAGATATTGCCCGGTCTAATATTACATGATGCTATTTCATCAGTGATTCGAGCTTTTATTCAAATAACACCTTTTTTTATTGGTAAGCAGTTTTTTAGAACTTATAATGATCAGTTATTAATGTTCCGATTTTTAGTGGGAGCAGGGCTAATATATTCAATTCCTATGCTTTTTGAAATACGGATGAGTCCGCAATTACATACCTGGATATATGGTTATTTTCCTCACAGTTTTGCTCAAACATCTAGAGATGGGGGGTTTCGTCCAGTTGTTTTTATGGGGCATGGGTTATTAGTGGCTTTTTTTACAGTATGTACACTCACTGCATCGCTAGTTTTAGCCGAGCTTGGCGGAAAAATACGCAATTTTCCCGCAACTCGAATAAGTTATTTCTTATTATTTGTATTGGTGCTCTGTAAAAGTAAGGCTACGCTATTATATGGAATATTTATCTTTATAATGGTTAAAAAAATATCTTATAAAAATCAAATGCGAGCGGCTACTTTGATAGCAATAATTGCATTGACGTACCCAAGCATGTCGATAATGAAAGTATTTCCCCATGAAAGAGTGTTAGAGATTGCAAGTTCGTTAGCGGGGGAGAGGCGCACTGAATCATTAGCGTTCCGTTTTGAAAATGAACAGATATTACTTGAACATGCAAAAGAGCGTATTTATTTTGGATGGGGAGGTTGGGGACGAAATCGTGTTTACGAGGAGGAATCGGGGAAAGACAAAACAGTAGCTGATGGTAAATGGATCGGCTTATTAGGTGTATCTGGCTTTGCTGGGTTTATATCAGTTTTTGGCATAATGGTTGTAGTAATCATTCGAGCAAAAAAATCTCAGAATTACCTAAAATCAAAGAATGAATTAATATTATTATCGGCACATGCTTTACTGGTTAGTATTATTATGATTGATCAGATTCCTAACGCCTCACTAGCACCTTGGATTTGGCTAATAGTTGGGGTGCTATTGGGGCGGGCGGAAGAAATTATAGCTGAAAGTAAAAATCAAAAAAGTGTAATACGAGAAATGACTTTATGAAACAAATTAAAACTGATCAAGATTTAGCTATCAATGGAGCAGCGCCTGCATTTGATCAACCCCTTCATGTCGGAAGGCCAAACATGGGCGACAGAGAAACCTTCTTAGACTACGTCAACGAAATATTTGACCGTCGCTGGTTCTCAAACAACGGCCCCTGCGTACAAACATTTGAAAAACAGCTCGCTGAACAACTACAAGTCAAACACTGTATCGCCATGTGTAACGGTACCATTGCCCTAGAAATAGCCATACGCGCACTGGGGCTAACCGGAGAAGTTATCGTACCATCCTACACATTTATTGCTACTGCTCACGCATTACAATGGCAGCAAATAACCCCAGTATTTGCTGATATAAACCCACAAACCCATACATTAGATTCGGATGCTGTTCGAAAAATGATCACCCCACGTACTAGTGGCATCATCGGCGTACACCTCTGGGGCCGGCCTTGCGACGTAGACGGCCTACAGAAAATCGCAGATGAATACGGCTTACAGTTAATGTTTGATGCCGCTCATGCATTCTCCTGTAGTCATCAAGGTAAAATGATAGGTAACTTTGGTCGATGTGAAGTCTTTAGCTTTCATGCCACCAAATTTTTTAACACCTTTGAAGGCGGTATGGTCGCCACCAATGATGACGAGCTCGCCAAACAAATCCGACTCATGCAAAATTTTGGATTTTCAGGCGTTGATAACGTCATCTATCCCGGCACTAATGGAAAAATGAATGAACTATCCGCTGCTATGGGGTTGACGGGGCTGCAAAGTATTGATCAGTTTATGCAGAGTAATCAGAAAAACTATCAACACTATCAAGAGGGTGTTGCTAATATTTCTGGGCTCAGCTTGGTTGAATACAATCCAGACGAAAAGAATAATTATCAGTATATCGTTGTGGAAGTGAGCGAAGAATTTCCATTGAACCGTGATGAATTAGTTGATGTATTAAGGGCGGAAAATATCCTTGCTAGAAAATATTTTTGGCCAGGATGTCATAACATGGAACCATATTGCTCTCTTTATCCGCATGCGGGTTTGATGTTACCAATGACCAAACAATTGGCTGACCGAGTTATGGTTTTGCCAACTGGAACAACCATGACAATATGTTCGTTGGATGTGATTTTGAATATTATGAAAAAAGTATAAGGGAGCTAAGCTAATGAATATTTTATTTACATCTGTGGGAAGACGAGGATATTTACTGGAGTATTTTCGTAATGCTTTAGCTGGTAAAGGTCAGGTCCATGCTGCAAATAGTAGTCCTGATGTTCCAGCTTTTTATTATGCGGATAAAACTGTAATTACACCACTTATATATTCGGCAGATTACATAGACTTTATTTTTGACTATTGTTTACATGAAAATATTCGGGCAGTTATTCCACTATTTGATATTGATATACCTATTCTTGCTGCTCAGCATGATAAGTTTAATGATGCTGGAATTAAGATCATTGCTCCTTCACTAGATAAATCAATAATCTGTAACGATAAATTAAAGACTGCTAAATTCTTAAGTAGAAGAGGGTACTTAACACCTGCTACTTTTATATCATTGAATGCTGTATACGAAGCACTCGATAGAAAGGATATTAGATTTCCTTTAATCATTAAGCCGCGCTGGGGAATGGGATCTATAGGGGTGCAGAAAGTTTCTAATTTAGATGAGCTTATAGTTATATTTTCTATTGTTCGTAGAGAGGTTTTAGCAACTTATCTTAAATATGAGTCAGCTATAGATATTAATGGGGCAGTTATTGTTCAGAATATGTTGCCAGGGCAAGAATTTGGATTAGATGTGGTGAATGACCTTGATGGTAAATATATGACTACTTTTGTAAAAAGAAAGGTTGCAATGAGGTCAGGAGAAACCGATATAGCTAAAATAGAAAATGATCAGGCTTTAATTGACTTAGGAGCAAGGATTGGTAGTGATATTGGTCATTTGGGTAATTTGGATGTTGATGTTTTTAAGTATAGAGATCAAGTTTATGTGCTTGAGCTTAATGCGCGTTTTGGTGGGGGGTATCCATTTTCTCATTTAGCTGGTGCTGATGTGCCTAAAGCGATTGTTAACTGGCTAATTGGAAAAAGCATAAAGCCTGAGTGGTTAACTGTAGCTGATGCAGTAGTAGGTTTTAAAGATATTAAGATTAGGAAGATGTGTGAAAAAAATACTGCTTAAACAAATATCTCAGAAACAGATTCAAACATACTTTGAAAATAACTTTGATGTATTAAGTGAAATGTTTGATCGTGTAGATTTAATTGAATTTTCAATGAAACTAAGTTTAAATGCTAAACATTTTTACTTATTTCAGCAAGGTGAGGTAGCTGGGTTTTTAGCTGCATATTTTAATGATATGGAAAATAAAGTTGCATATATTTCAACAGTTTCTTTATTTCCCCAGTTTCAAGGGCAGGGACTAGGAGGAGCAATGCTAGATGAGGCTTGTTGTTATGCAAAAAAAAATGGTTTTAAGGTTGTAAGGCTGCAAGTTAGAAGAAATAATGTTGGAGCTTTGAGGTTTTATATAAAGCATGGTTTTTTTAAAGCCGAAACCTTAGAGGAAAGTTATTTTCTTGAAAAGAATATTTAGTTAATTATTATTTTTAAGTTTACTTATATTAGTTCTAACTGTAAATAGTTAATAGCTTTATTGAAGTATATTTTCTGGATAAATTATTAGAGTATGAGTAACTTGAAACGCAAAAAAAATAATGGATGTTTTTCTTGAGGGCTTTATAATTTATACTTTTTTAGTGATAGTAAGGGCTGTTAATTTTATGTATATTTGTTTCCAATGAAATCATTAAAAAGTAAATCTATCTCTGCTGTTTTATGGACAGTTATTGAATTATTTTTTAAACAGATATTTCAGGTTGCTGTTGCTATTTTTTTAGCTCGGCTGTTATCACCTGAAGAATTTGGCACATTGGCTTTATTAGCTATTTTTATCGGGGTTGCAAATGTTTTAGTGGAAAGTGGCTTTGCTTCTGCATTAGTACAAAAGCAAGATGTTAGTGATACTGATGCATCGACTGTTTTTTGGTTTAATTGCGGCATGGGAGCTTTGATGGCAGGGCTTCTTTATCTTATTATTCCTTATATTGCGGATTACTATGATAAACCTATATTAATTGATGTGATGGTGGTAATTTCATTTTCTGTCTTTATTTCATCGTTAGGGGGTGTGCAGCACGCATTATTAACTAAGAAACTAGAGTTTAAAATACCAATGAAGGCAGCAGTAACAGCTGCGGCAGTTTCGGGAACTGCCGCTTGTTACTTAGCTATGAAAGGGCTAGGTGTTTGGGCATTAGCATGGCAGGCATTGATAAATAGTGGGGTATATATTGCCTTATTATGGGTATTAAGTGATTGGCGACCAAAGTGGTTATTTAGCTTTCAGTCATTAACAAGTTTATTTAAATTTGGGGGATTTTTAATGCTTTCAGGCTTGTTAAATACTGTGTATAGCCGTTTATATACTTTGTTAATTGGCCAGTCTTATTCATTGCATGATTTAGGTATTTTTGACCGAGCAAAAAATACTCAGAAAATTCCTGTTGGGCTATTATCGATGCTAGTGTATCGGGTGGCTTTTCCTTTATTTTCTGCTGCGGCAAATGATAAAGAACGATTAAGGCGTGGGGTGCGGCTTGCTGTGCGCTCTATTATGTTAGTAAATGTACCGGTTATGTTAGGTTTAATGGTAACTGCTGATAAGGTTATACCCATTATGTTTGGCCCGCAGTGGAGTGAATCAATCCCATTTTTGAAAGTATTGTGTTTAGTGGGGCTGTTACAGCCTTTGCAGGTAATTAATTTAAATGTTTTAAAAGCCTTGGGTTACTCTAATATTTTTTTCAGGTTGGAAATTTTAAAAAAGGTTGTTGGGACAACTTTTATATTAATAGGTATTCGTTATGGTGTTATGGGTTTAGCATGGGGAATGGTTGCTTCATCTGTGGTGGCATTTTGGATTAATGCTTATTACACTAAGTATTTTTTAAATTATGGGATTCTTAAGCAAATGGTCGATCTGTTACCTATTATTTTAATAGCTATGATTATGGTGATGAGTCTTAGTTATACTTCTAGTAGGTATATAGGTAGTAATTTTGACAGTTTGTTAGTCGATATTTTCACCGGCATGGCTGTATACTTAATACTTTCATTGGTATTTAATTATAAGAGCATTAAATTGCTTATTGATATGCTTCAGAAAAAGAAAATATCACCTTAACTGTGTAAGAGAATAGAGAATAGATAATGAAAATATTGCATGTATGCACTGATGAGAAGTTTATCGATGGGATGATTGATTTATTTGAGTTTGTTTATCCGGGTAAAAATAGGTTTTTAATTTTTGGTAGTAAGAAATTTCCATTGAAATATGTTAAGAATAAAAATGTGATAATGGGTGATACGCGTTATTTATATTTTGGAGGAATGAAGCAAGATATTAAAAATATCGATGTGATTATTATTCATTTTTTAACAGAGATGTCTGCTTATTTAGCATTACAAGCTCCTTCTAATGTGAAAATAGTTTGGAGTGGCTGGGGGGCTGATTATTACAGGTTAATTCCTAAATTTAATTATGACTCTATTCTGCCTGAAACTAGGAGTTTAATTGAAAATGAAAATCCCTCAATTCAGTTTGTTAATACATTTAAGGGTAGATTTATTTCTATTATTAATGGAATTAAAATGAAAAATAGTATTGGTAATTCGATTAACCGTATGGATTATTTTTCAGCCCCAGTTTTTACGGATTATAGTATCGTTCAAAAAGGATTTTCAGAATTTTCGGCTAAATATATTCAATTAAATTATGGGCTTCCAAGTAAGAAATACAGAAACCCTCATAATATTACTAACCTTGGGGCAAAAGATATTTTAGTTGGGAATTCTTCAGCACCGACGAATAATCATATAGAAATATTCATATTACTTAAAAATATAATTCCTAAAGATACAATGATTGTAGTTCCTCTCAGTTATGGAGATGAAGTTTATAGGGAGAAAATCATTAAAATAGGTTATGAAATGTTTGCAGGCCAGTTTCAACCATTAGTTGGTTTTTTACCTTTGAGTGATTATCAAGAAAAGATAGCAAGCTGTTCAATTGTCATTATGAATCATATTAGACAGCAAGCTTTGGGTAACATTGTTATGGGTTTATATGCGGGGAAAAAAGTATTTTTGAGAAAAGAAAGTGTTATATATCAGTATTTGACTGACTTGGGAGTCAGAGTAGAGAGTGTTGAGGCTATGTGTAGTGAAGGGTTGGCTTTTGTAGATGATGAGGATATAGTATTAAATAATCGGGCTATAATTGATAAAAACTGGTCAGATGAAGTTGTAATTAATAATACTAAGAAGATTAAAGATATAATTTTAGACGATAATAGTAAACATTAGACAATGAAAAAATACAAAATAGCCTATTTATCACACAATAATCCCGAAGATAAAAAATCAAATTCTGGAATTCAATACTACATGTTAAGCGCATTAAAGTTTCAGGGAAACGAGGTTGATGTATTTTACCCTAGCGGCTTATTTTCTCGTACAGCTATCAAGGTCCTATATAGACTTTATTGTTTTATTCATCCTGAGTGTGATCATTTTTCCGATTGGCCAATTTACATGCGTTTTCTTGGTTATTATTTTTCATTGCGCTTAACCTGTACATTAAAAAAACATGACTGCTTATTTACCTCTCGTGGATCCCATTTAATAGCGTATTTAAAGTATAAGTTACCATTAATTTATACTTCAGATATTACCTATCAATTAATGCTTGATTATTACAAGGGTTACGATCAGATTCCTAAAATATTTTTTGATGCAGGGCATTTTAAAGAAGCTAAAACGATAACGAGGGCGGCTCTTTGTTTTTATCCTTCAGAATGGGCGGCAGCTTCAGCAATTCGTGATTATGGTGCAGATCCTGAGCGAGTAGTAGCTATTCCTTCTGGTGCTAATTTTGATAAAGAGAGTATTCCTGATTTGAAATATTTAATAGAGGGGCGCGCTGATAAAAGTATTTGGCGAGTGTTATTTATTGGGCGAGATTGGGCGGTGAAAGGGGGTGATATTGCCTTTAATGCGGTTCGTTTACTGAATGAAAAAGGCATTCATACAACATTAACAGTGATAGGTTGTTTGCCAACCTTTAAGGCATACCCAGATTGGCTTACTGTGATTGAGCGGCTAGATAAAAATATTCCTGAGCAAAATCAGAAAATGGTGGGCTATTTTTCTAGTTCACATGTATTTTTATTACCGACTAGGCATGAGGCTTTTGGGCTAGTTTTTGCTGAAGCTTGTGCGTATGGACTGCCTTGCTTAGGAACCGATACGGGCGGTGTTTCAATGAGTGTTAAGCATAATAAAAATGGTTTTTTATTTAATATTGATGATGGTGCTGAGGTTTATGCCGCTAAGTTATTAGAGTTGTGGGGAAATGATATATTGTATAGCCAGTTTACGTATTATGGACGTGATTATTATGAAAATGTGCTTAATTGGAATGCATGGGGTATAACGTTACAAAAAGAACTGGTTAGAGTAGTACATTAAATTTTTATTAAAACAACATGTTTGAAAGCGTTAGAGATAAGCACTTGTTTTGATAAAGAAAGAGCTGTAACTAGTTAGCCATTGTTATATTTTTAGACTGTTATAGTATAAGTTGTTTATTAAACAGGTGTATGTAAGGAATGAAATCATTATGGATTTAACGACATTAATTATTAATTATAATACGGCAGGATTATTGTCGGAATGTATTGGTGCTTTGCGTGTATCAGCTAAGAATATCTCACATGAGATTGTTCTGGTTGATAATGCCTCGGCAGATGATTCTGTTGCATTGTTAAAAAGTGAGTATTCAGATTGTAAGCTAATTTTTAATGATAAAAACGTGGGTTTTGGTCGTGCTAATAATCAATGTGTTCCTTTTATTCATGGGCGCTATGTTCTACTTTTAAATACCGATGCTTTTGTGTCTGAAGATACGATTGATAAAACCATTGCGTATATGGATGCGCATGCAGAGTGTGGTATTTTAGGTGTTAAATTACTGGGCCGTGAGGGTGATTTACAGCCGTCTTGTCGGTATTTCCCAAAGCCTTGGAGTTTGTTTTTACGAAGCTCTGGTTTGCAACGATTCTTTAGCTGGGTGCAGGATGTTGATGATATGGAGTGGGAGCATGATAATCCGCGTCAATGTGATTGGGTGCCTGGGTGTTATTATTTGATACGGCGAGAAGTGATGGATGAAGTAGGTTTATTTGACCCTCGTTACTTTCTTTATTATGAAGAGGTTGATCATTGTTTCGCTACAAAAAAAGCAGGTTGGCAAGTGCATTTTTATGCGGATACGACTGTGGTACATATCGGTGGTGAGAGTGCAAAGACGGAAGGGGTGCTATCATCAGCTGGTAAGCAGCTAGATGTGTTGAAAAATGAGAGTGAATTGCTTTATTTTCGTAAAAATATGGGTCATATAGTCGTTTTGGTTCACCTTATTTTATCTACTTTAGCTGATGTAATTAATTTACTTAAAAAGGTAGTTAAATTAAAGTTCGGGGCTGGTTTTTTAGGTTCATTTAAACGTAGCTCTTTGCTATGGTCTTTGTATTTTAAAACTCGGTTAGGGACAAAAGCAACTAGGTAAGGGGTAGGTTTTTTAGCTGGTTGTTTGCTGTTGAATGGTATGCATTGTTTTTAGTTTTTGTGTTGATGTAGCTAATCACAAGGGATTACGTCTACGGTTTGTTAACTTAGATAATAATTGTGTGGAGGTACCCCCTTATGGGTACCCGCAATACACATAAAATTGATAAAAAAGGGCAGCTATAAAAGTTGCCCTTATATTGAGATAGTGAAGAGCAACCACGCATGATTGCTCTTAGTCTACGGTGATCGATTAGATTTTCATATCCTGTAGTACTTTACTAGCCGAAACATTATTAGTAGTAGCTAGGCTTTTAGCATCACTATATTTATTTTCTTCTGAATCAAATAGTCCAGCTACTTGGCTAGGAATCGACGCGAACCAATTACCTATTTGATCTAAAGGTGACATTTCAGCTGAATAATCTGAACCTGGACCTGAATAGCTTGGGTTTGATGCTAACACTTGGTTAAGAATTAGGACCTCTAAGTCTGCTGGGCTAATATTGTTTTCTTGCGCATAGGCAATAATGTCATCCCAGGTTAGCTTAGGAGCGAGTGTAATCTCTGTCGCCCCGCTAGTTAATAGTGCTTCAATGCTCGTTTCGGATAATGATGCCCATGTACTACTACCTAATGCGCTTGTTAATAAACTACTGGAGTTATAAAGCCTAAAGTCACCGCCAGTTGGAGATGTACCAGAATAATATTGATCCCAATTCACAGTAGTTAGGTCGATATTTGGGGGTCTAAAATCACCACCAATTTTAATAGTGGGAAGTGCGTTGTTTTCTGTATAGATTTTATTATTATTTAGGGTTACATTTGATCTTATAAATGACTCCGCCTGGTCGAGTGTTAAATTAGCTAATGCAGTACCATTAATATCATTACCTTGCTTTAAAGGGGTAAAGGCAAAAATGTTGGTTTTATTGTAGGGAGTATAGAATGTATTGTCTGTGATACTTATTTTTTCATGATTAAATTGATCGCTACATTTTTGTTGATAATAGTTGGCTAATGAAATAAAGTTTCTGCTACTATTTTCAATAATAGTTGGAGATGAATCAATAAATATATTTTTAGTGATATTGATGTTCTTTAATGGTCTCCTGGAGAAACTTTTATTTAGAAAAACCCTACTGTTGCGTTCACTATCTTGAGTTTGAAAAGTGTTATTAGTGATAGTGATATTTTCACCGTCACCGATTTCTAATAAAGTTTCTGCATCAGTGACTTTGTTTCGTGTAAACATAACATCATGAATGGCAAAATCTTCTTTTCTATTTGGCGCAAGCTCAACAAGTCGGTAGTTGTATCTAAGTCCATTACTAAAGGCTTTTCCAAATTCAGCGTTAGTCCGAGGGTCTATCCAGCCAGTCATTTCATTTTCTGATATCCATACATAATTATTGGGATTGTTAAATGCACCACCAGATAGTCTGAATGCATCTCGACCAAAAGCGGGACGACTAAGTTTGTTGTTATAAATTAAACCTGAAGCAATGCTGGTATAAATGAGGTGGTTTGCAGAATAATCAAAAGAACTATTAACTACGGCAACATCATTATAGCTTTCCTGTGTGAATAGCTGAATGATTTTTGAATCATAGAATTTTGAATTAAAAACAAAGAGTCCTGCGCCTGTTTTTGAGTTGCCAATAATGCCTTGGTGCATTTTAGTGATTTCTATGTTTTTAAGGCTGGTATTAATAGGGTGGCCAGTTAATGTTAAAAATGTTGAGCGATTATTATATGGGGTAGGGGTGTTAGTTTCGAGGTCAAAAATTAATTCACTAAAGCTAAGGTTAAACATGCCTTTGCCTTCGGCGAGTATAGCAACCGTCGAACTATTTCCTGTGTTTTTTATAATTGGTTTTTGTCCTTCGCCATAAGCACCAACGTGCACACCAATTGCTTTAGACCAATGCCCTATAGTTGTAATGGCTTTTGTTTCGAGTTTTTCGTAGTTATATCTGATACCAGAATTAGTTGCAATATATGCACGAAGTGTTTTTATTCCTGTTTCTAAATCAAAAGTTTGTGAGCGGTTGAATAATATTTGATCACCAGGGCGTAAAATTGATTTTCTTTTGGCGCTTAGTTGACTGCAAAACTCTGTTGAAATAGCAGGCAGAAAATTGCCTTCACTGTCTTTTTTTGCGGAGCTTTCAAAAAAGGTGCTACTTCTAAATACTTTAAAGTTTCCTTGATTGTACCTAACGATATCAGCATTATCTTTTTGTAAGCAAATTGCCTCAGCTGTATATTTTCCATTGGGGTAGTTGGTCGCATTATATGGGGAAAATTCACCTAGGGCGCGGGTTGCTGTTTTCCATGGACCACTACATGTGTTTAATGAGGCTATATTTGCATCACAATTGGTGTCAGGTGTTTGTGCTAAACCGTTATATCTATCATCCCCTATTACACTATCTACAAAGTAATTTTTTCCGTCACGAGGCCAAACTGTAATGTTGCTGGTATCAGTACTCGTGCTTCCGTCTTTACCAGTAATAGTTAAGGTTGCGCTATATTCACCAGGTTTGTCAAATACATAGGCTGCATTGAATGCGTTGTAAGTGGACAATACTTCGTTGGTGGCAATATTTTTAATTTCCCAGTCATAAGATGCGATATTATCTTTACCTGTTGAATCGGTGCCACGTAAAAATACAGGAAAGGGTGCGTAGCCTTTATCTAAAGAAAGTTGATCTTTGTTTACTTCACATTCTGCTTGGCTAAAGTTAACATGCTTTTCATAGTAGGAAAAAAAACGTTTACATTTATCATTTGCAAAAAAGTTATTTTCCGCAATCGTAATTTTAGCAACTAAATCGGTACTGGTTTCTACGGGTACTTGCCCGAAGCACATACGCTCGGCAGCAGCTAGGTTGCCGGTAATGCTTAGCCCTAAGACTAAGCTGATGGTTTTGAGATTCATTAGGTTTCCCCTTGGATGGTGGTATAAGTCATTCAAATTATAACAATAGATTTAAGGCAATGTTACTGTACCTTGGTACAGATGAATTTTTATCTGTATATGTGGTGCTTTAAAGGGTAACATCTTGCCTAGTTTATTTATGATTACTATTACTCATTTCATTAGAAATATATGAGATATAAAAATATTGGTGTGGTCGTTATCGGCCGAAATGAAGGTGAGCGGTTAAAAAAATGCTTATACTCCATTGTTGGCATGGTTTCTCATATTGTTTATGTAGACTCCGGATCTTCAGATGATAGTGTTTCCTTTGCTAGTGGATTGGGGGTGCATATTGTTGATTTAGATATGAGCCAATCTTTTACTGCGGCTAGAGCGAGAAATGAGGGCTTTAATAGGCTATTAAGCGAATCTTCTGATATTGAATATGTGCAATTTGTGGATGGGGATTGTGAATTTATTGAAGGTTGGATTGAAAATGCTTTGTCTGCTTTTATGCTTGATAAAGAAAAAGATTCTTTAGCCGTGGTTTTTGGTTTGTGTAAAGAGCGTTTCCCAAATGCCTCTATTTATAATGATGAAGCGGATCGTGGCTGGAAAATTCCAGCAGGCTACACTGAAACATGTGGCGGCAATACTTTTGTATCAGTCGAGGCTTTCAATGCTGTCGGTGGATTTAATCAAGCATTGATTGCGGGAGAGGAGCCTGATTTATGTTTGCGTTTAAGGCGGGCGGGTTGGAAAATATTAAGTATTCCTTATGATATGGTTTGGCACGATGTTAATATACTTAGGTTTTCTCAGTGGGCTAAGCGCGCGGTAAGAACTGGGCATGCCTTTGCTGAAGTGGCTTGGCGGCATCGGAAATTTCCTGAAAAATATTGGTTTAGGCATAATGTACGTATTTTTGGTTGGGGTTTACTATTGCCAATCGCGTTTGGCTTATTGTCTTTATATGATATTCGTTTGTTAGGCTTATTTATCATTTATCCTGCACAGGTGGTGCGTATCGCTATGAAAGAAGATTGGTTGTATGCTTATTTTTGTGTGTTAGTGAAATTTCCACAAGCGGTAGGCCAAGCGAAGTTTTTCTTTAATCAGTTGTTGGGTAAAAAAAGTGCGCTTATTGAATATAAGTAGGCTCCCTATAAAATTATAATTAACTATTCAAATAAGGTGATTTAAAGTGGCGGCTATCGTTGGATACTTTGATGTAAAAAAACAATTACCAGAAACAACATTAAAAACTATGTTATCGGCGGCTTATATGCCGTCTGCTTGTAATCAACAGGCATGGCAGACTGAGTTTTCAGGATTGGGTGTTGTTGCGCAAAAATCAGATGCAACTAATGATTATGATTGTGCGGAAACTGAAAGAATTGTGATGACTGGCGAGTTTGAATCGCTTGAAGTGGGTGGTGGCATGCCTCGCTTGGATCGCATGACGGATCAGCAGGTTGCTTTATTGCGCGGTGGTTTTGTATGGGCGTTAATGGATGAATCGCAACAACGATTTTTTATCGTGAATGATCATTTCGGGCGTCACCCTTTATATATAGTTAAATATAAAGAAGCTGTTTTATTCGCTACGCAAATTAAAGTGTTGCTGGCTGCCTTACCTGTTAAACCAGAGTTAGATAAGCAAGCGGTTGCTATGATGCTATCCATTGGTGAAATGGTGGGTAATCAAACCTTGGTGTCTGGCATTAAAACCTTGGCGGCGGGTTCTGTTTTGTCAATTGATGCTATGGGTATGCAGCAACATCAATACTGGCAATATAGCTATCAACAAGATTTCTCAAAAAATAAAAAACAGGCGATAACTGAAATAGGCTCTGCGTTAGAGCAATCTGTTCATCGCGCGGTTAAACACAGTGATACTTTAACTGTTCCTTTAAGTGGCGGATTGGATTCACGATTTATTTTGGGCCTAGCCAATAAAGAAAAGCAAGTTCATGCTTATACTTGGGGAGTACCTGGGTGTAGGGATTTAATTTATGCGAAAAAAACGTCGCAAAAAATAAACTGTACACATGATTTATTTGAGTTTTCGCCTAATTATTTACAAGATTATGCAGATAAAGGCGTTTGGATTACTGAAGGCCAGATTCCTGTGGTTAATTTCCATGTTTTGCCGTATGTGGAGCGTCTTGCCGAGGACGGTAATTTAACTTTGTTAGATGGCTATGCGGGTGATGTTGCATTTGGGGGAAACTTTATACAGTCATCTTGGATGAATAACTCAAATGAAAGTGAGGTGGTTGAGCATTTGTGGCGTTGGCGATTAAATAGCACGGTACAGAAATTTCAGCAAAGTAAGGAGGTTTCTAGTTTTATTCAAGAGGCTAAGCCACTATTTACGCAGACTTATGCAGAATACCAAGGTGAAACCAGTATGGATACTGTGATGGCATTTTTAATGGACAACCGAATTCGTAGAGTGACCGTGGGAGGATCTGAGCTTTTTAGGACGCAGTTCTCAGTGAAGCAACCGTTTATGGATGTAGATTTAATAAATGCAATTAATTGCGTGCCTCACGAATGGCGAAAGCGGCATCGATTGTATGTTGATGTTTTAAAGCATTCTGCGCCGGATGTTGCAGCTGTTGCCTGGCAACGTACTTGTATTCCTGTTTCATCTCCTTATGTTTTTAGTTGGTTGTCATTGGCTTCTCAGAGAGCTTATAAAGAAGCGAGAAAAATTATGCCTTTACCTGATTTAATGGGTAATGATTCACCAAGTCAATTTGGTGTGTGGTTTAGGGAGGATTTGCGTAGCTATGTAGAAAGTGTAATATTTAGTGAGCAAAGTTATGATCGAGGTGTGTTGCCTATGAGCTTATTAGAGCAAGCATGGGAGAAGCATCTCGCTAATGAGATTGATGCCTCTGCATTTTTAGGTGCGGCAATGAGTATTGAGTTGTTTGCACGTTTGTTTATGGATGATTTATCTGCAACGATTCAGAAGTTTTCGGAAAAATGATGAAAAAATTATTTATGCGAATTTTTAAGGGATTAAGTGTTTTTTTGTCGTTCATTTTTCGGCTGCTTCAACCATTTTTTAAGATAGCAAATCGATTGGTATTGTTAGCTAAAATTCAGAGTAAAGTAAAGTTCCCTGTCCCCGTGAGTTCACAATTTGATGGTGAGCTACAAATTATTGGTACAGCGAAGGTGAGCTGGGGTGAGCAGTGTCGATTTGGTAAAGATGTCGTTTTAGAAACGCAAGGTGAGGGTGTAATAGAGCTAGGTAATAACGTACGCATTAATCAAGGTACTGTTATTGTTGCGCATAGCCAAGTTTCTATTGCAGATGATTGTTTGATCGGTGAATATTGTAGTATTCGAGATGCTAATCATGAAATTAGAACAGGCGAGTTAATAAGAACGCAAGGGCATTCTACCTCAGCTATAAAAATAGAAAATGATTGCTGGCTTGGGCGAGGTGCTGTTATTTTGAAAGGTGTTACTTTGCACCAAGGCTGTGTTATTGGTGCAAATAGCGTGGTAACTAAGACTGTTTTTAATAATGCAATTGCTGTGGGCATACCTGCTAAAGAACTAAAGAAAAGGAAAATATAGAATGTCATATTTATTAGTATCTCCCTGTCGCAATGAAGCGGATTATATGCGCTTAACGCTAGATAGCGTTGTTGCGCAAAGCGTTCAGCCTGATTTATGGCTGATTGTGGATGATGGCTCTACAGATGATACCCCTGCTATATTAGCTGACTATGCAAGTCGTTATGATTTTATACAGATAATTACTCGGAAAGATCGCGGGCATCGTAGTGTGGGGCCGGGTGTAATTGAGGCGTTTTATCATGGCTATGATCAGGTTGATGTGAGTCAGTTTGATTATGTGTGTAAATTTGATTTAGATTTAGATTTGCCGCCGCGTTATTTTGAGATTTTAATACAGCGGATGCAGGAAAATCCGCGTATTGGTACCTGTAGCGGTAAGGCGTATTTTAAGGATAAAAAAACAGGTGAATTAATTAGCGAAAAATGCGGTGATGAGATGTCGGTGGGGATGACTAAGTTTTATCGACGTAGCTGTTTTGAAGCAATTGGTGGTTTTGTACGGCAGGTGATGTGGGATGGGATTGATTGCCATAAATGTCGGCAGTTAGGCTGGATTGCTGTGAGCTGGGATGAGCCTGAGTTACAGTTTATTCATTTACGGCCTATGGGGTCGAGCCAACAAGGGATTTTTACAGGTCGTATGCGTCATGGCTTTGGGCAGTATTTTATGGGGACTGGATTGTTGTATATGACAGCCTCTTCGGTCTTTCGCATGTTGCATCCGCCTTATTTTGTGGGTGGATTAGCGATGTTGTGGGGTTATGTTAAGAGTATGTTACAAGGTAATATGCGATTTGATGATTCTGAGTTAGTTGCTTTTATCAGGCGGTATCAGTGGGCGTGTTTGTTAAAGGGTAAGGCGCGCGCAACGCTTGAGTTAAATGAACAGCAAGCGAAGGTTTGGACTGATAAGGCTAGAGGCTGATTCGTTACCTATTTTCGTAGGGGTGCCTCTTGTGGGTACTCGCAAATTACGATGTAAACAATACGTTGTTTATGGTTTTTGTGAGAATTAAGGGCAACCACAAGGGATTGCCCGTACGGTTTTGTGTTATTTTGTAGGGGGGCCCCTTGTGGGTACCCGCAAATCAGAATGTAAACAATACGTTGATTATGTTTTTTGTACGAATTAAGGGAAGCCAGAATAGATTGCCCGTACGGTTTGGTGTGTGGGTGTTATCAATAGCA
>Ga0209184_1000950_pt1 | contig 23437 bp, 18 predicted proteins | sample EN8Hudsemesocosm_2_FD_184627 | JGI IMG/M metagenome (GOLD analysis project Ga0209184, IMG submission 184627) | Methane-oxidizing microbial communities from mesocosms in the Hudson Canyon - EN8C Hudson Canyon (SPAdes) (version 2) | ecosystem: Environmental > Aquatic > Marine > Cold seeps | place... | reverse complement strand
GATGATGGTGTTTTGAATGATTGCTTAACGATGTTTCAGCAACGGTTTCACGATGTTATTGAAGTGCAGCAGCTTAGTGTTGATGACGTTAATATTGATAAAACAGGCATGCCTGAATCAGGCGCGGATAATTTTATCACTAATACTGACGATGATGCACTTGACCAAAGTGAGCATGCGAAGCTGCAAATTCAAACACTACAGCATCGTATTGCTTCCGATTGGCGAGTTCAAAGTTTTACCGGCTTAATGCATGAAAGTCACGCTAAGCATACCTCAACGTTAAAAATGAATATCAGCCCTGCTTTAAGTGATTCGATTAGTATTTTTGGTTTTCCAAAGGGCAGTAAAGCAGGGACTTTTTTGCATACCTTGTTTGAAAGTGTGATCTTTGAAACGGCAGAACCAATTAATGCGCCTCAGACTCATTATGAGTCTTTGGAAGCGCTCATTAAGGAGAAGTTGAGTTTAAGTAAATTAGTGGATGAAGCCCTGGTGCCTCAATGGTGTCAGTATTTAACTGACTGGATGAAAGCGGTTTTGGCATTTCCACTGACTGAACAAACGAGTTTGTCGCAGTTGAATGAGCAAAACTATATATCAGAAATGGCTTTTTATTTTCCTGTACAACAACTTCAAGCAAATAAGTTTAATGCGCTAATCAAACGGTTTAATCATCACGCGACGGATATTGATTTTAGAACGTTTGAAGGCCATTTGAAAGGTGCAATTGATTTGGTTTTTAAAGCAAATGATCAGTATTTTATTCTTGATTATAAATCGAATTATTTAGGCGATTCGGTAGAAAGCTATCAGCCAGAAGCTTTGCAGTTGGTGATGAATGATCATCGCTACGATATTCAGTATATTCTGTATACCTTGGCAACGCATCGATTTTTGAAGCATCGCTTAGGCGAACGGTACGATTATGAACGTGACTTTGGTGGTGCGTACTATTTATTTTTGAGGGGCCTTGCTTTAGATTCAGAAGACAACAATACCGATACGGGAGTGATATTTATTAAACCTGAATTTGAATTAATTGATGCTTTAGACCGGGAGTTTGAAGGTTTATGAGCTTATTAACGCACCCTTTATTGAAGTATTTAGAAAGTCTTATTGATAAAGGCTTAAGCCCGTTACGTTGGATTGATCTATATTCGGCGCAGTATGTGGCTGACTGTCACCACAAAATAGATGATACTAATGAAGGCCCAGCTGATGATTATCAGCAAGATGTTGTTGCTCTAGCTCTCATGGTGTCATTTGTGAGCAGCAAAGGGCAAACTTACCTACCGCTAGATAATTTGCCAAATGATATTCTCGCAACGTATCAATTTCAAGAGTACGACTTTGCGGATTGGTTGCTGAAACTGGGCCAATCAAGCGCCATTAGACAGGTTTATTTTGATGCAGCGCCGTCTTTTCAGTTAGAGAAAGCATGCGTTCACTCGCTTGAACAAGCCCCTTTGGTATTATGGCAGGGCAGACTATACCTAGCTCGATATTGGCGCCTGCACCAGTTGCTTGAACATTGGCTTCATTCTCAATCAATCGTAGGTCAGGTAATGGATGAGGCGGATCTGAAACCGATGGCCAAACAGTTGAAAGACGTGTTTCAATTACCTGACAGTACATTATCTGGGGCAGGGCAAGGCAGCGACCTGGAAAAATTGAACTGGCAAGCTATTTCTGCCGGACATACATTACTGCAAAATTTTAGCATTATCACTGGTGGACCCGGCACGGGCAAAACGACGACGGCAGCGAGCTTGTTATATTTACTCATGCAGCGTCAAAAGTTACAGTGCACAGTGATCAATAAAACTGATATTTCTCTGAAGGTTAGGCTGCTCGCACCAACAGGTAAAGCCGCAATAAAATTGGCGGATTCAATACGCCATCATCTTGTTTCGATTGAGTCGCGGTTGTTGGGTTCTGATTTAAAGTCTATTCGTATGAGTGACTGTTTACCAAAATCTGGCGAAACAATTCACCGTTTTCTATATGAGCATGGAGCATTAAGAGACTCTCTTAATCAACATCGTTTATTTAGTAGTGAAGAGGTATTGCTCGGGCAGCAAGAGGGTCGTCAGGCGAATGTTGATATCATCGTAATTGATGAGGCTTCAATGATTGATTTGGCCTTGATGGTTGAGTTGATTCAAGTAATCCCTCCGAATGCTCAAATCATTATGTTGGGCGACCATTTTCAATTGCCAGCAGTTGAGCCCGGACAGGTATTTGCTGAATGTGTTGAAAGATTTGAGCGTCGTACTTATTCACATGACCTAGCGCGTCGTCTTGCTGTATTAAGCGGATTTGATGCTGTTATCTTGCGTAACGAAAGCCAATTAACGGGCGAAGATCCAGTAAAACAAGAGGGCGCAGAAGTTGAATTTCATCCACTTTGCCAGCTTCGAAAAACCTATCGGTTTAGTGGCGATTTAAAAACAGCGGCGGAACAAATCAAGCTAGGTAAAAGCCGTCTATTTAAAAAACAGTTTGCTGTGCAAGCGATGCCGGAACTAGAACAGGCGGTTCGGTGGCATGCTTTGAATGATAATACGCGTTTATCTTTAGTTTCCGGGTATCGAGAATATTTTGAATGTATCCAATCAAAAGCACCGTTACCGACATTAGATATAATTACTAAAGCGTTTGATCGTTTTCAATTACTTTGTTCAACACATGAAGGTCCGCTTGGTGTCGTGCAAATGAATGAGTTAATTGAGCACCAGTTCGTTTATCAACATGAACTTCAAAGTCGTTATGGGGGTGGCTTTTATCATGGGAAAGCTATTTTGGTTACACGTAATCATCCCCATTTAGGTGTGTTTAATGGGGATGTTGGCTTTGTCATAGCAAGCACTAAAAAAATTAATAGCTGGAATATTCATTTTCCGCTTCAAAATCAAACAGCCTTAATTGTCGCACCCGGCCGCTTACGTGAATGGCAGCCTGCTTATGCAATGACTGTACATAAAAGCCAGGGATCAGAATATCAACATGTGGGTATTGTACTCGCTGACTATGCAAAAGAGCTACTTTCAAAAGCTTTACTGTATACCGCGCTTACGCGGAGTAAGTTGTCATGTGATATTTGGGCGGGAAACGAGACACTAGAGCAGGCGTTTAAATAAGTATTATTATTTGTCTTTTTTACGCGTAAACCAAGCTAAGCAGCGATAAATAAGTGGGTTAAATACCCACTTTCCGTGCATTGACACAAACGTCATTAATGTCGATGTAAGTTTGAAGGTGAAATTGTGAATAAAAGCGTAAACAAACAGCCTTATTTGCATATTCATGCGTGAGCTGTTTTTGTGCGACGGAGCTTGACCTAAACATCTGACTAACAGGTTGGCTGATTGCATCGCCCATGTGCAACCAATGCCTGTGAGAGGGTCAGCGGCTAGCTTGCTATCACCGATTAGGGCGAGTGACTTTAATGATGTTGAAGCGGCTTGAGGAGAGGAATCTTTCACTACAATTATACTCTCTAGTCTTTCACCAACTTGAATACCTTGCGCAGCAATATAAGCTATAAGTCGGTTGAAGCTTTGGTCGTGTGTTTCTGGCTTGTGTTCAAATTCATCTCGGGGTAAATACCATGAAATTAACACACGCTGTTTATTGGGAAATAAGCCAATGTACTCTTGTCCTTGCCTTAAAGCCCAAACATGACTTTCATTAATGATTGTTTTAGTTGAAAAATAGCTAAACAGGGCAACGCGTTGATTATCTGTTTTCTTAAAGCTGCCGTTGCTAAGTTTGATCACCTCAGAAGTTCGGCCATCCGAGCCAACCACTAGAGGAGCTGTAAGGCGAAAGTTTTCATTATTGGGTGATAAAGCCTTCACGCCGGTGACGTGTTTGCCAGACTTCATAAATGATTGAACTCGAAAGCCAGTTAAAAGTGTAATCATTTTATGCTTCAATAATGTCGCTCTTAAAGCCGGGTCTAAATCTTTACGCTCGATATTGGCTGCACTTAAATTACCCGCAAAAGGATATAAAACTGAATAGTGCTTATGGTGAATGTTCATGCCAGTCATTTGGGCACTTTTACTTAATAATTCATCGAATATGCCAAGTTTTTTGAGTTGATTAACGGCGTAAGGGTGAATGATATGCGTGCAGATTTTTTTATACGCTAACAGTGATTGTCGTTTTTCAAGTACTGCTACGCGCCAACCTTTGTTGGCTAGTTCAAGTGCGCACACAGAGCCAGCAATACCCGCACCAATAATAATTGCGTCAAAATACAGATTTTTTTTGTTAAGCTTGTCTTCTAAGACTTCTTTTTCTGATGCTTTAGTCGTTAGAGATATGACTGTCTCAATGGTTGAAGTCACAAGATATCCGTGATGACATGCTGAATTAATTGTTGTGCATTTTCAAATAATTGTTCGTCTTGCTCTAGCCAATGTATCTGTAGTCCACTCCTTTCCATCTTTCTAAACCATTTTTCTTGTTGCTTAGCAAAATAATGAATCGCAGAATTGAGTTTTTGGAACATGTCGTTGTAACTTAACTCGCCTTTTAAATGTTGGGCGATAAAACGGTACTCTAGACCGAAGAAATCTAACTTTTCCCAGCTAATACCGTTTTTATTCAGTTGGTCGACTTCTTCAATCATTCCTTCTCTAAAGCGTGCTTGTAGGCGAGAAGTAATGCGACGACGTGTTTCTTCCCTTGATACTTTGATACCGATAATTAACGCAGAAAACGCAGGCCACATTAGTTCGGGTGATGATTGTTGTATAGATTGGGCAATATGAATAGCTTGTAACAGACGTTTCCTTTCTTGAAGGTCGGTTTCATTGTGTTGATTAGGGTTTAGGTCTAATAAAATAGACCTTAGCTCATCATCTGATTTCTTCTCGAGTAAAAAATGTGCATTTTTATCGGGTTCCGCTATGGTTAACTTATAGCGATTGAGAACAGCGTTCAGGTACATGCCGGTCCCTCCAACCAGAAATGGGAGCGCTTTACGCTCATTAATATCTTGAAAGCTTCGACAAAAATCTTTGGAAAACTCAAAAAGGTTATATTCTTGACTGGGGTCAATGATGTCAATTAAGTGATAAGGTATATCTTGATATTCATCCAAGTCTTTACCTGTACCAATATCCATGCCCCGGTACACTTGACGTGAATCGGCAGAAATAATTTCGCCGGTTAGTGTTTTTGCTAAAGAAACAGCGAGCTTGGTCTTACCGCTTGCAGTAGGTCCAAGTACGGTAATTAAGGGGGAATGCGGGTTATGTGTCATATTATTGGATATTAGGTCTTGAACGATATCAGACTTCGTTATAGGGTTACCCGCTAAATATTATGTGGTCTGAATATCATGACCAAAATATGCAGGACCAAGTGTTACAAGTGCTGCATATAATGACATAGCCGCTTTAGAAATGGGATTATATTTTAGCGTATTTTAGATGCGACTAATAACAAGGAAATAATAATTCGTGATAATAAGAAGAGTACAGTTTGTGTTATCGGTTGACTTTAAATATGACCCATTATCATCTTTGGTCGGAGCAACCAATAAACAAGGAGTTCGTTCAGCATGATGGCGCGTAATTTCTTTGTGTTCGTTTTGTTGTCTGTTCTTAGTGTTTCTGCTTTTGCTCTTGAACGAAAAGTATTTTGTGTTTGGGACCCCGTCGGCCGTAATGGGCCCGTAATGTCCTTCTATTCAGATGTAATTCCTAAAGCTCAGGCCTGGGGCTTGAGTATTCGATTTGTTGCCTATACCGATGAGCGTATTGCAGCGGCTGATTTCAAAGCAGGGCGTTGTGAGGCCGTTTTATTAACAAGTATTTTGGCGCGTCAATTTGTTAAATTTGGCGGCACGATGGATGCCATTGGCGCGATATATTCTCAAAAAGGCCTGGAAACCGCACTGAGCACGTTAGCTAAGCCTAAAGCGGGTAAATTGATGACCGAGGGTAAGTATGAGGTCATTGCAACTTTTCCCGTTGGTTCAATGTACGCGTTTGTAAACGACCGTACTATTAATACGATTGAAAAGTTTAAGGGTAAAAGTATATCGATATTGAACGGCGACCCTCAAATGAAAAAGTTTGCGAATTTAGCGGGCGCTTCTCAAGTGGGAGTTACATTAGATTCTTTCGCTGGACGTTTTAATAGTGGCGAAGTGGATATCGTGGTGATGCCCGCGTTAGCATACAATACTTTTGAGTTATATCATGGTCTTGGAGGTAAAGGCGGCATTATTGATAAACGTTTGTATTATGGCATGCTTCAGACCATAGCAAAGCGAGATCAGTTTCCTGAAGGATTTGGCCATACTATGCGTAACTATGTTAAGACGCGCATGAAGGCAATAAATAAACTAGTAAAAGATGCAGAAGCAGAGATTCCTTCAAGATATTGGATTAAAACAGATCAATTCGTAAAGGATGATATCGATCATTTTAGTAAACGTGTTCGAATAGCACTAATGGAAGATGGTGTAAATCACCCGAAAGCTTTGCATTTGTTTTGGAAGATACGTTGTCGTTTGGATCGTTCACGTGGGGAGTGTAAAGAGTCTCCAATTAATATAGAGAAACGTGATAAATCATCCGCTACTAAAGCTGTCGCAACCAAGAAACCCAAAAAGTCTGTAAAAGATAAGCAGAAAAAACTCGCTCAGAAGAAGCTTGAGAAACAGAAACTTGCTCAAAAGAAGCGTGAGAAACAAAAACTTGAGCAGAAAAAGTTGGCGCAACAGGAGCTTGAGCGGAAGAAACGAGAAGAACAAGCATTAGCTAATAAAAAGTTTGCAGAGCAGGAACTTGCTCTTGAACGAGAGAAGCTAGAACGAGTAAAAATTGAAGAAGAACTAGAATATGAGCGAAAAGAACGAGCGAAGCTGGAAAAAGAATTATTAGCACTAGGAAATAAAAATAAAGAACAGAAGGTTTCAGAAGAACAGAACTTAGATGTTCAAAGCACTGAAAAAGAATCGCAAGAAGAACCGGAAGAAGAATCTGAAGAAGAAAAAAGTTGGTGGCAAATTTTTTAGGCTATTGGCTTAATAGCCCGAGTTGAAGCCAATGTTGTAATAAGTGGAAGGCGCGTTCTGGAACGCGTTCTTCTGGCCACCACTCAAGTAATAATTCACATAAACTTTCAAAGCAATGTCCTTCTTGAGCGGCCTCTAGCAAGTAGGCTTCATCGACTGGAACTGAAATGTATTGAGTAACTAGTCCTTGCCTCCAGATTACCCATGCTTGAGGCACATCGAGTTTTTGTAATTCCGGTTGCTCATCATTGTTTAGTGCTTTCCATACCTCTACTGTATTCATTGAATAATATTTTATAGCAAAACCATGCGTAAATTTAAACGTAAGGTTAGGCCATTGATCGCTAGGGACCGTTTGCAAATATTCTACGGTTAAAGCATTACTATCTTTCGCATCAAAGCTCGTTCTGAGCTGCCATTCAAAATCACATAACTCTGTCGTAATAGTATGCTTTTTTAAGGGGGCATACTGACTGATAAACTTCGGAAGTTGGGCGCAATAATTATTGAGAGAAGGGCTTTCAGAAGGAAAAGCGTTTATATATGCCTGGCATAAAGGGTTGTATAGATCGTCGCCAATTAGTTTACCGAGGTTTGGGAAATCACTATCGATCACGCTACAAAGCCTTGCTTTATAAGCGTTTTGATAGATAGATAAGCGTTGATCTGGCGTGATATTACCTTGCTGGCACAAACGATCTGTGAAATTGCGTTTATTTTCTGCTGAGTTAAGCATGTCTAGAGAACTAATATTAGCCAGAAAGTCACTTTGAAGCTGCTTAAGAGTCATTGTGTTTACCTGCTTTGAACATCATTAAAAATTTCTCTGACCGTATCTAGCTCGATGAGCAGTTCATTTAATTGTGGAAAATTATCATCACGTTCAATCATTACTGAAACTGGACCGAAATGTTCGAGTGCTTGTTTATAAAGGGTTAATACTGACGATGTGATTGGCGCATCATGAGTATCAATAATGTAATCACCATGATCAGCATGGCCAGCAAGGTGATGCTGTATCACGCGCTTCTTAGGAATACCTTGAATATAGTCTAAAGGTTCAAAGCTATGGTTGCGGGAATTAACATAAATGTTATTGATATCAAGTAATAGGTAGCAATCTGCCTCTTCACAAATTCGCGTTAAAAATTCCCACTCGGGCATATCAGACGTTTTAAAGCTTAAATAGCTCGAAAGATTTTCAATCAAAATTGGTTGTTCTAGATAGTCTTGTATTTGCCGAATACGTGAAACAATATGCTTAATGCTTTCTTCATTGAAAGGCAAAGGGAGTAAATCATGCGTGTTGTGAGAATTGACACCTGTCCAGCAACAGTGGTCAGAAACCCATAGGGGCTTAACATGGTTGATTAGTTTCTTAAGTTCAGATAAATAATTAAAATTTAATGAGTCTGTCGAAGCGATATTCATTCCGACGCCATGCATGGCGAGAGGGTATCTCTCTTTAAACTGGTCAAGAAAATATAAAGGCTTTCCGCCATCAACTAGGTAGTTCTCTGAGATTATTTCTAACCAGTCTAGCTTGGGTTCTTGTTCAATAATATCTTGATAGTATTCTGGGCGTAGGCCGAGTCCAAACCCGTGAAAAGGTTTATGGCCATTTGAATAAGGAAGCTGTTTGTCTAAAGGTGCCAACATAAAGATGCATTTAGTATGATGTACTGAGTAAAAATAGCTTAAAAATAAAGCGAATTCATGTTCGCTTTATTTTTTCAAAGAATGAAACTGTCATGAGATTACTTAACAGTGCCGCCTTTCTCAGCGCATTCACTTGCAGTCATAGATAAAAAACCAGTGCCTTTACAAGAACCCATACCTTTGCACGAATTATTTTCTCCGCCGCAATCGTTATGTCCCTTACAGCTGTTTACGCCATAACAGTGAACGTTCTCTTCAGCCATGCTCGGGCCAGCAACGGTTGCTAGTGAAGCATAGCCAGCAAAGCTCGCTGCAGCTACGGCTAGGGCAGTACCTGATAATCTTTTTTTAGCAGACATTTTTATTCTCCAATTAATATTGTTTAAAGAACCAATAAGCGCTATTGGTGGTTGCAGTTTACGACAGGGATTACAACAAACTGTTCATCTTACCCCTGTAACTATTTTTAATTTTTTTAACGGTTAATGCAATGATTCTGACTAGATAGTAATAATGATTATGTGACGTAAATGTCTAAACAATGCATGACAATGAGGGAGAGACCTCCCTCGTTTAAAGTATTAATTTACTGTGAAGACTGCGCTACCTTTTTACCGCCTGTTTTGAGTAAGAGTGCAGGGAGTGCAATAAAATCGAAAATAAGTGCAAGTGAAATAGTACATGCCGTAAAAATACCCATGTAAGCATTCATGTTAAAGTCAGATAATGCGAGTACTAAGAAGCCAGAGACTAACACAAAGGTGGTGACCCAAAGTGCGGTACCAACAGTTTTAAAGGCATATTTAACCGCTTCTTCGCTGCTGTATCCTTTTTCTTTAATGGCTCTACGATACTTGCTTAAAAAGTGCACTGTATCATCTACAACAATACCCAATATCATCCCCGTCGCTGTACCGACCGAAATCCCCACATCGCCATGAAATAGGCCCCAAATGCCAAAGGCAGCCCCAATCGGTACAAGGTTAGGAATTAAACTAATTAAGCCAAGTTTTACTGATTTCAAAACCAGCATCATAATAATACAAATGAGAATTAACGCGTAAGTTACGCCCGACACCATGCTGACGACATTTCGTTTACCGATATGAGAAAACATAATATTAGGGCTTGCAGCGTAAAATTCAGAAATATCCGTGTTTGTACGAAGCCATTCGGCAAACTCTTGTTCTAGTTCCAAAGTACGAACACTAGAAATATTATCTAAAACGATGGTGAGTTTGATAGAGGACTTATCAACATTGAGTTGATTGTTTAAATCTAAACCGTAGGGTAAAGACATTTCATAGAGTAGCAGGTACTGGGCTGCTAATTCCTTCGATTCTGGTAATTTGAAATAAGCGGAATCATCACTGTGCATATTTTTATTCAGACGTTTAAACACCTCTGTTAGCGTGTCAACGTGAACTACCTCTTTATGCGTTTGAACCCATTCGCTGAATGCTTCAACTTGTTGTAAGAATTTAGGGTTACTGATTCCACCTGACTCACCAGTAATAAGCGAATATTCCATAGTGTAAATACCGGACAAATTCGCTGCAGTAAAATCTGTATCCTGCCTAAAATCAACATTAGTCTTAAAGTATTTAACAAACTCATCATTCACTGTATTGAGAGGAATTGCAGCAAAAACTATCGCAGAAATAATGGCCGTACCGATTAGAATCTTAGTACTGTTTCTGATTACAAATAATGCAATTGCGTCGATGTGCTTATGTGCTCGGTTATCATGTTGCTTAACGCGAACAGGTAGTACCATTACCAGTGCTGGTAATAATATCGTCGAGAGGAAAAATGCTGCAATTACGCCCATGGCAACGGTATTTCCTAAGTCACGGAAAGGAGGCACCTCACTAAAATTCATCGTTAAGAAACCTAAAACGGTGGTCACACTGGTAATGAATACTGGCTGAAAGTTAATTCTAATACTTTCTTGCATGGCCTTGGACTTTTCCATGCCGCTTCGCATATTAAATAGAAAGGTCACTAATATATGAACGCAGTCGGCAACGGCCATTGTCATGATGACTGTCGGGGCGACTGTTGATGGCCCTGTTAGCGTCCAGCCTAACCAACCAAACATCCCCATGGCACTCGCGATAGATAACATGATGATGATCATGGTACTGATTGTGCCGGTAAAAGAACGAAGTAGTAATAATAAAGTGATGAATATAATTAGAAACATGACTGGAAACAGACTTTTCATATCTTTTTGTGCGGATTCTGAAAAGGCATTACCAAGCATTACGCTACCGGTTACATAGACTTCAACCTCCGGGTAATCCAAGCGGTATTGCTCGATCATTTCACGAGCATATTTGACCGTTTCCGGGATTTCAGCTTCAGTGAGTTGTGGTAATTGGACCGTTGCATTAACGGCTGTAACATGTGCCTTTGGTGACAATAGTCGATGTAAAAGTAGAGGCTCGTTAAGCGCAATATCTTTGACACGTTGAAGGTCTGCCTCTTCAGGGAATTCGACCAGATCATTGACTAGTAAATCATCTTCTTCGGCCTCGGTATGCTGAAAATTAGTAATTGAATCGACTCGAGTGGAGTAGGGTAGTTGCCAGGCGCGTTCGGTTAAGTCTTTTACTGCACTTAGCATTTTATGTGTAAAAACTTGATTATCTTTCGGGTGTAAAACAAAAATTATATTGTCAGATTTAGAGTAGGTATTTTGGAGTGCTTCAAAAGCGACAAGTTGCTCATTATCTTCTGAAAAGAAGACGCGATAATTTGAACTAAAGCCAATTGTTGATGCACCACGAGCAATCAGAAAAACAATTGAGATACTGGCAATAATAATAAGCCAGCGCCAGCGAATAATTGCAGCAGCAAATTGGTTGACCATATTTTATTCCTTTAGTGATATTTGGGCCCTGTTAAAGGGAGAGCTTTACACAAGGTAAGCGTGTTGTCATTACGATTAGGGTTAAATTAGCAATATAATATAAGGCGCTATAATCGAGAATGCATGAATAAAAATTAGAAATAGATTCTAAACTTGTTCCTATTTGAGATGTAATAGGCTAGATTTGAATTTACTGTTCCACTTGTGGAACAAAATGGATTGTTTGAGGTCTAAAGTGCAAGATAGATGTCAATCAATCGAGGTAAAGAAGTTAGAATGATATTGGTCCAAATATAAAGGCTGGGACAAGTATGCAAGATTTAAATGAAATGGCTATTTTTGCGGTAGTTGTCGGTTCTGGAAGTTTTACGAAGGCGGCAGAAAAGCTCAAATTACCAAAATCAACGGTAAGTCGAAAAGTCAGTCAATTAGAAAAACGTATTGGTGTGCGTTTAATTAATCGAACGACGCGCAACCTTAAGCCGACTGAGACTGGGAAACTGTATTATCAGCATTGCGTTAAAATGCTTGAGCAAGCGGAAGAGGCTGATCGGGTTGTTAACAACATGCAAGCTGAGCCAAGTGGCTTACTCCGAATTAGCACACCTCTTTCATTTGGTACGCCTTTTTTTGTCGGTGCAATTAAGAAGTTTTTAGATCAATACCCTAAGGTCAATGTTGAAATTATTTCTGATGATAAGCAAATTGATATGCTGGATCAGGAAATGGACATAGCATTCCGAATTGGTCCTTTGTCTGATTCAAGTTTAGTGGCTAGAAATTTAGGTACAGCTCGCCTTTCACTTTGTGCTTCGCCCGAGTATTTAGCCCAACATGGCGTACCTAAAACACTTAATGATTTAGATAAACATACGTGCGTGTCTCACCCTCTTTCACCGTGGTCATTTCGTGGTACTAATGGTCATGTTGACTATGATCCAAAATCTAGGATGATTTCGAATGACATGGAAATGCTCAGAAAGATGACGGTTGATGGCTTTGGGATTGGTGCTGTTCCGCAGATTTTAATCAGTGAAGATATTAGAGATGGGCGATTAATTACAGTGTTGCCTGAAACACCATTTGTAGAACGAACTTTTTATCTTGTGTATCCAAGCCGTCGTGAGCCTCCGTCAAAAGTGATTGCTTTTACAGAGTTTATTTTCTCCAGCTGTCAACCGATTCCGCCTTGGGAAACGCTAACGGATGTTTTTAAAACCAACCCACATATTGATAGTACAAAAGTAGGGGGCAAGATCTTGGAATCAATTGGAAGTTAATGCCATGGACAACGAAGGAGAGTTAGATAAACAGACTTTTTTGCAAGAAACCATGGATGTTAAGCCTTTAAAACAGTCCCGTGTTACCCATAAGAAAATTGTATTGGAAACGCCGGGGCAAGTTGTACGCCGCAGTCTTGCTGTTGAAAATAGTGAGACGGTCGACCCCTTAATGTCTGCAGGCATTCAGAATTTAAAGTCGAATGACGTATTGGCATTCCGCCGTGATGGTGTACAACATGGCGTATATAAGAAACTTAGGATGGGGCATTATGAAATTGATGCGTGTTTGGACTTACATCGCATGTATGTCGAAGAGGCGCGTAAAGAGGTATTTGGTTTTATAAACGATTGCCAACAGCATGATCTAAGAGTTGTAATGATTCTGCATGGTAAAGGTGATCGAAACCCTGATAACATCGCTACGCTTAAAAGTCATTTAGCAGTTTGGCTTCCCCAGCTAGATGAAGTGTTAGCATTTCACTCTGCATTAAAACAACATGGTGGTACAGGGGCTGTGTATGTAATGCTGAAAAAAAGTGCTCAAGCAAAACAAGCGAATCGTGAGCAATATGGTTTGAAGTAGCTTTGCTTTTTCTGGATCGAGTTTTCTTCAAGGACGAGAGCAACGTGCTAGGCATGTTATGCACAAACCGTAGCATTGTATAAAACAGTTACATATAAATATGTACTGTAAAGTAATATACCTTCATTTATACAGGCTCTGTCAGGGCCTGTAAACAAAACGTGAATCATTGTGATTTGTTCCTTTTTTGTCTAAATTTCCCCCTTTTGTTAACTTTTTTCATCTATATTAATCAGCTAACTTTAGCTTTATTGAGCGTGTTTCGTTTGTTCGACAGAATCGCGCCTTCTTAAATTGATAATGATTAACAAGAGTAAAATTTGAGCCAATTAACGTTATACACTCAATTCAATATGCGAAAACCATATTTGGTTTCAAGTGATATTGAAGATGTTGCAGGATATCTTGCAGAAGACGGTGTGCGTTTTGAACAATGGCAATTAAGATCTCAATCAGAAGAGAGTGATCGTTTAAGTCATGCTGAAGAAATTTTACATCGATATCAAATAGATATTGACAGGTTAAAGAGTGAACGAAATTATAAATTTGTAGATGTGGTGTCTGTTAAGAAAACAGATAGCTTTGCTTCAGCACGAAGAAATAATTTCTTATCTGAGCATGCTCATACAGAAGACGAAGTGCGTTTATTTTTGAGTGGAACAGTGCTGATCTATTTGCATATCAATGCACGTATTCATATTTTACAATGTGAGCGAGGCGATTTTTTAACGATTCCAAAAGGTGTAAAACATTGGCTTGATATGGGGCCAGCGCCTGAATATAGCTGTATCCGGTGGTTTAACTCTGATGAGGGTTTGAAGAATCAACTCACGGGAAGTTGTGTTGCAGAATCTGCGCCTAGGTGGGAAACTATTTTAGGGAATGCCCCTAAAAAATAAGCAAGAGTAGTGCGGGGTCTTCATAATTTAGAGTAGGAAATCCCATAGCCCTTACTGGCAGTCTTACCAACTTATAATAAGGCCTTAGCTCAGGAATACTTTTGTAATAAATGTTGTACGGCTAAAGCTAATTGACTAGATGTACCGTGTTGGTGGATATGGTTTAAAGTATCAACGTTTGGGCGACCTTTTAAATCATTAATTTTAGGCTTAATTGTATCTGAGAGCTTGTTCATATAATCGTCATGACAAATACTAGACATCAATTTTAAACCTTTTAAGCTTAAATTAGCTTGGTCAATTGCTTCTTGGCGCATCGTGCTTTCAAAGCGAATGAATTGTTCATGCTCAAGCCAAAGCATCGCGCCAAAACAGCTTTGAAAGCGATCGCTATGAAGCCCATACTCATCAGCTTGGTCTGGGCCTGAAATATCTTCAACATACACATTCGTATTTTTAGGAAAGGCCTGATAAATCTGTTTTAGGATTTTTGTGCAATCTAAAAAAAATTCTTCAATGTGAATGTCGTACATATTAGCTTTGGCCTGTGTGTTCTAAGTAATCTTCTGGGGATTGCTCATAGCTTTCAAGAAAAACTTCAAAACGATTAATCGCATCTTCAAGTACATCAACGCGTGGCAAAAATACAAAGCGATAATGTTGTTGGTCACTTAAATTAAATCCAGTACCGTGAACAATCAAAATACGTTGTTGCTTGAGTAGGTCGAGTACTAGCTGTTCATCGTTATAAATTGGATGTATTTCGGGGTCTAATTTTACAAACATATAGAGTGCGCCATCAGGTTTAACACAGGATACGCCTTTAATTTTGTTTAATTTAGACCACGCCAATTCACGTTGTTCCCATAAGCGACCACCCGGAACAATTAAATCATTAATGCTTTGATAACCGCCTAGGGCTGTTTGAATGGCATACTGTGCAGGGACGTTGCAGCACAGTCGCATTGAGGCCAGCATATCAACCCCATCAATAAAGTCGGTTGCTAGGTGTTTTGGGCCAGTGATCAACATCCAACCAGAGCGATAGCCCGCTGCGCGGTAGGCTTTGGATAGACCGTTATAGGTGAGTGTGATGACATCACTTGAAAGCGAAGCCATGGTGTTATGTGTCGCTTCGTCATATAAAATTTTGTCATAAATTTCATCAGCTAGTAGTAGGAGCTTGTGCTCTCGTGCAACTTGAACTAATTGCTTTAGTAAGCTTTCGGGGTAGACCGAACCTGTTGGATTATTCGGATTAATAACGACAAGAGCTTTTGTATTTTCAGTGATTTTACTTTCAATGTCCTGAATATTGGGAAACCAAGCGTTTTCTTCGTCGCATTGATAATGAATTGCTTGGCCGCCACTCAATGTCACCGCAGCTGTCCATAGGGGGTAATCCGGAGAAGGCACTAACACTTCATCACCATTGTTAAGTAAAGCCTGCATCGACATCACAATTAATTCACTCGCGCCATTCCCCAAATAAATATCTTCAATGTCCACACCCTGAACATTCTTTGATTGGTAATGTTGCATGATGGCTTTACGTGCTGAATATAAGCCTTTTGAGTCGCTGTAACCTTGTGCGTTGGGTAAATTACGAATAACGTCAGTTTGAATCTCTTCAGGTACGTCGAATTCAAAGGGGGCAGGGTTACCGATATTCAGCTTTAAGATTCGATGGCCTTCCTCTTCAAGACGTTTGGCCTCGCGCGCGACTTCTCCTCGAATGTCATAACATACATTATCGAGTTTTGAGGACTTCTTAATTCTATTCATGATGAGAGCTACCTGATTAAACGTATTCGATCTTTCATTCTAATAAATTACACGCAATATGGAATGCAAATTATTAAAAATTATGGAAATGTTCATTAAAAAATCGAAAAATAGTGCTTTATTGAGAAAAAAACGGATATAAGATCGATGTTTATTAAAATAAGGGGGTGAATGCCTGACGAAGGAACTGGGTTATTGGAGGTTTACATGATATCAATTGATACCTTTTATAAATCGTTGTTTACAATACCCGCTAACTTTAAGTATTCAGCAGGATTCATCTCAAATTCAGTTTTAAAAAAACGACGAAAGCCAGAGCTGGTTTGAAAACCTAATTGCTCAGCAGTGTATTCAATACTTTGTTGTTTCTGAATAAGGTATAGCTTGGCTAGTTCTCGCCTAGCAAGATTCGCGATATGAGAGAAGGAAAGCTCTTGTTTATTTAATTTTTTTTGTAGGCCCCTAACTGAGATATTTAGCATAGCTGCGAGTTTTTTACTGTTAAAAGACTCAGGGTGGTGCTGTAAAAGGAAACATGCCGCTTTATATTCGAAACTATGCTGCCTTTCTGTGATACGCGAATCATCTAAACATTTATTCAGATACATATTGTGTAGCGCAGGGTTGTAACTTTTGAATGTAGGGTAGAGATATTTTTCATCAAATTCTAACAAGCAAAGTGGCGCATTGAACTCAATATTTTCGCCAAAAGTTGCATGGTACTCTTTTGAATAACAGGGTTTTTCGTAATCAAAATAGGTTCTTAAAGGCTCAAAGTTTGGAGCAACCGATTCTTTAATGGCATTAATGATATAAGAGAATGTTGCCTCTGCGCAGAACCGCCTTTGATGGGAGGGGACATGTGATTTGAATGGAAAGGTGAATGAGATTGATGTCACGCCCTTTCTGCTGGAAATAAATGGGTAATAACTGGCGCCATGAACAAAAAATGTATTTTCTAAAATCTCAAATGCTGACCTTAAATTTTTTGAGGTAATCAGTACTCTAGAGAAGTCACAAAGATTAGATGGTGATAGATGCTGTCCGTATTTAATGCCAATATTTGAATTGGGTTGTGAAGCATAAATTGATTTAATCAGTTTGCCGTATACGGCATTGGAATCTTGGTCAGCGTTATGCTCTGAAATTAAACGCTGAATACCCAAACTACTTAGCTTGAGCTCTTCGGGTATAATTTCAAGAAGTAATCTCGGGTATATTTCATTGAGCATAAATAGGCCGCACTATCTTATATTTCAGTCAAATTTATATCATTGGCTAATTTATTAATGTGACTAAAAAAGTGTAGTACAAATGTCGTAACTGAGGATGGTTATTTTTATTAAGAGCGCATGGAAGTATCGGTCGAGAAATCATGGTTATACCAAAAAATATTGTTTTTTATAGTTGTTTTATTGGTTAAAAACTTAGTTGTAAGTCGGCACTGCTTAACCCGTTTAAAATGAGCTCCTTGTATTTATTCGTGCTATGTTTCTCCTTAATCACTAGATATTACCTAATAGTAAAGTTGATTTGAATGTGAGTGTGGCAAAAGCGTACACCTTTCGTCAAACTGGGCGCATTTGGTAGGTAGGGACGCTTTGAATCATGCTATCTTTTATTCAAGATAGCGTTTATATGGAAGTTGTATATGAGCGATGTTTATGGAAACCAAGCAATGACTAGCTGAAATGAACATTAGTGCTATATTTTAGCTGAATACTAAACAAATGTTGTTGCTGCCAAATATTACAAGTTGATTTAATGACCAAATTAAAGCGTATCTTTCTCATTACTGTTTTTGTGCTAGGTTCACAGCTTAGTATGACTTCGTTTGCTGCTACACTAAAAGTGATTGCGAATGCTTCGGTAGAGGAAAGTGAGCTGAAGCTTAAAGATTTGCGTTCAATTTACACCATGAAAAAAAGTATTTGGTCTAATGGAGACCGAATTTCAGTCTTTGTTTTGTCTGGCGACAACGCTACACATAAGGATTTTTGCCGAAGCCTACTAAAGGTTTTTCCTCGGCAGTTGGAGTCTGTTTGGTATCGTTTAGTATACTCGGGGACAGGAGAAAAACCTGTGAGTGTGAGTAGTGAAGAAGAGATGGTTAAGCGTGTCTCAAATACACCTGGTGCAATTGGATATATCCGCTCAGAGAGTCTGCATGAAGAAACAAAAGTTATTTCAATTAAGTAGATTATTGATAGGTAGAGCATTAATAGGTAGTACGTTGATGGCGAGTTCATTTAAAGGAAGTAGATTGATAGAAAAAATATTATGCATCTTTTTTTCAGGCGTGTTGTTTTCTGGGATGGCTTTTGCTGACCAAAGCGACTGGTTTCAAAGAAGCAACTGGAGCGCATTTGTCAGTCAAACGGCTATATATAGTAGTGACTATAATTTTTTAAGCCAATCGGATGATTCGTTGTCATTTGATATGTGGGAAGCGGGTTTTTTGGCTTCTACTGTAGTGAAAGAAAAGCTAACTTTTTCAGCTCAAGTATTAGGGCGTAAGGTGAGTGAGGCCAGTGGCGATGATCTGCGGGCTGATTATGCCTTTTTTAGCTACCCATTTTATCAAACTATGACGGATACCTTAGGTGTAAGGATAGGGAGAATTCGGTCTTCTTATGGTTTATATAATGAAACCCGAGACATGCCTCATACGCGTACTGGTATTGTAATGCCGCAATCCATATATTTTGATATGACGCGGAACTCATTTTATTCTGCCGATGGTATAGAGTTCTTTGGATATCGTGACTTTGATGATCAGCGCTTATCCGCTCAGATCTTTTTTAGTAAACCTGTTGCTGACGAAGATGAAATCAGTCAAATAGCACAGTTAACCCCTTCAAACCTAGAAGGTGATAAAAGCCTATTATTTAAAATTAGTTATGGCTCTGAGTATGATGGTTTGCGCAGTTCTTTTACCTACTACCGACCGGAGTATAAAGTTGATGTATCTTTACCTGTAGGAGTTATGACAATTTTCGAGGATGATGCCTCGGTGTATTCAGAGAGTATGGTCACTTCACTTGAGTATAATCAATTTGATTGGTCAATTACTGTTGAATATTTAAGGCACAAATTTGAGACAAATATCCCAGCCTTAGAGAATATTCCTGGCTTTCAGGCAAAAAACACTGGGTATGAAGAAGCCTTTTATATTCAAGGCTTATATAGATTCAGTGAACAGTGGGAAAGCTATATACGTTATGACTCCAGTGAGGGCCATAAAAATGAAACTCTTAAAGATAATGAAAAGTGGCATGATATCAATTTTGGCGGGTCATTCAGACCCAGCGAAAGTTGGCTATTGAGAGCTGAGTTTCATTATGTTGATGGATTAGCTCGATTATTTGGGCGAGACAATGCTTTTTCTGAAAAGCAAGATCCTTACTGGACAGCTGCAATGTTCCAAGTAGCTTATAAGTGGTAAAGCGTAAATGACTGACCAAACCATGGAAAAACGTTATTTCAGTATCAAGTGGCAGGCCTTTAGCTTGACGAGTATTGTGTTGGCTACTATCTGTGGTGCCTTTCTTTTCTTCATATCTGAGTCTACTTTACGTCAGTTCGAAATTGGCCGAAGCCATATTTATAGTCAGAACAAACAGCAGTTGGGTAGTTTAATTGAAGTGGCTGCTGAAAAAATAATTCAGTTTGCCAATGCGGCGACCACAAATGACAGCTTGCTAAAGGGGCTCGTCGCTCATGATCAAACTTTATTGCAAGAAAAAATCGACGAACTGAGTTGGACGCTTCAAGTTGATGCGGGTATTGAGGATATATCTGTGTTTAGTGTGAATGGTGGCTTGATGGCTTCTGCGGGAAACATTGGAGAACGTTCTCTTTTAGACTTAATACTCTCATCTGAAAGCCCACAGTGGACTGTTAGCTGTGATTCTAAATGTAATGTTCTGGGTGGTGTACCGGTTATTTTCGAGGGGCGTATGATCGGAGCTTTGCTGCTGTCCGAACCTCTTTCCAATGTGATGTTGCGCTTCCAGCATATTTCAAATATTGATACAGGTCTACTGACAAACCAAAAGAGTGCCAGTGAGTATGATGAATTTATACCATCCTGGGATAAAAACCTAATCGCTTTAACTAATCCTCAAAATAGTAAAGCCATTATTAGTAGCGCCTCAGCATTATACTCTTTGAAAGAGTTGACCGAGGGAGTGAATTTAGTTGATATAAATAATGAGGTATTTGAGCTTCGAGCGCTGCCATTAAAAGATAACCAGGTGGTCGTTATTTCTAATGTGTCACAAGATGTTGTGAGCATGGAAAAATCGCAAAATCAGAGTGTCCATATCAGTATTATCTCCCTTGTTGTTGCTGAAATACTATTGCTTATCTTGTTATGGAGACCTATGACAAGACTCCGGAAAACAGCAAATATACTGCCGCTTTTAGCGGAGCATCGCTTTGGAGATGCTAAAAAATCTTTTAAAGATCTCAGTAAACGAAATATCTTTAGTGATGAAACCGACCTCTTAAATGTAACGGGAATAAAACTCAGTACCGAGCTAGAAAGCTTGCAAGGTCAATTGGATAATCGTGCTGCCCAGCTCGAATTAAGAGGAGAGGAGCTAGAAAAAGAAAGAGATTTTGTTAATCAGTTACTCGATACAGTCCATGCAATCATCATCATTCAGGATGAAAACGGTAACATTCAATTAAGTAATAAATTTGCAGTTAGAATAAGCGGCTTCTCCTCGATGGAAATGCGCGGAAAGGCTTTTAGCTCTTTACTTGAAGTTTCTTCAGAAACGGATCGCATCGCTAATAGAATAGAGGATGTAGTAGAGGGGGAATTAAGTGAGTACCAGCATGAGGCCGTGTTGAAGACTCGTGACGATGAAAAGCTACATTTAGCCTGGAGGCACGCTGTTCTTTACAATCATGACCAGGATTCGCGGCAGGTGTTATCTGTTGCGGTTGATATCTCAGCGCGTGTCAAGGCAGAGCAAGAGTTAGCCTGGTTAGCGAATCACGATACCTTGTCTGGCTTGCTAAATCGTAGAAGGTTTGAAGAGGAGTTACATAAGTGCTTAGCTGAGTCTGATCGATTTAGCCGAAATTTCGCTGTGGTGTTTATTGATCTAGATGACTTCAAGTTGGTCAATGATAATTGTGGCCACTATATCGGCGATGAGTTAATCAAAGCTGTTGCTCGCTCGCTCGAAGCTAATTCACGAGCAACCGATGTTGTAGCGCGTCTTGGTGGTGATGAGTTTGGCATTATTTTGAGAAGTTTCAAAGATGATGAATTAAGTGTCATTGTGGAGCGGCATCGCCTGGCGTTCACTCAGATCAGACTTGAAGACGATGCTCATGGTGTCCGCTGTTCTGCTAGTGTGGGGGTTGCGACGATGCAGGAAGGGGATAAATGCATCGATGATGTGATTGCCCATGCGGATGCAGCGATGTATGAGGCTAAACGAGGTGGTAAAAATAACTGGTGCCTATATCATTCGAGTATGAAACAAGAATAGTCGCCGTTAGCAGTATATTTTAGTTCCTCCTTTAGTCTTTCTCCTTAGGCTTTCTTTTGTATTGCCCATCTTTAATATAGTGAACTTTTCATATCTTGTTTATATCAAGTGCGTGTGAGCGGGTACTCGTTTTCAGTGTTTTGTGAGTGTTATTTCGGCATGTCGGTCTTGAAAGCGAACAAGTTCCTTGGCTTGTGCATTTTTCGCCTGTCTAAAAAAACGTTAATTGATTTATAGTTTTGTCTCCGAATAAATAAATATAATTACTGGAGAAATCATGAAAAAAATAATTTCAAACATAGCTAAGTTAGCAACTGTTGCTGCGTTAGCTGCCAACTTTGTCGGTTGTACCATTGAAGCCGATTATACCGATGTTGCTGACCGTAATGACGTTGCTACATTTGGTGACTCTATCTTTGATCTTAACGGCGTTATTCAAACTGAGCTAGAAGCTAAAGCGGGTCAGACTTTCCGTGATTACACCACGAGTGGAGCAATGCTTTCAGGTGGGTCTTTGGCTCCATCGGTTGAGGAACAAGTGGCTTCAGCGAATGCAGCCAACCCAGATATCACAACTGTCGTGATGGATGGTGGCGGTAATGACATACTTATTCCAGCAATGTTGTTTGATCCAAACAGATGTAAAACAAGGTGGTATCGTCCAAACCTTTCTTCAAAGTGTAAAGCTTTGATTGAAGATATTTACGTCACGTCTGTAAATCTAATGAATCAAATGGATGCTGATGGCGTAGAAAACATCGTTTATTTAGGCTACTACGAGTTACCTCGTGGTAATACTAATCTAAATCAAGCCGTTAACTATGGTGATACATGGTTAGGTTATGCGTGTGATGTAACGACTACAAACTGTGCGTTTGTTGACCCTCGTGGGCATGTTCCAGCAGCGGATGTTGAGAGTGATGACATTCATCCAACACCGACTGGTTCGGTGACACTAGCTAACTTGATCTGGCCGGTGCTTGAGCCTTTGTTGTAAAGTTCGGCGTTAATATTAGTGTTTAAAAAAGGAGGGCATGTGCTCTCCTTTTTTATTGTTCATGCTTTGGCTTACAGAAGTGTGATCAAGTTCACGCTATTGTATTCCTTTAAATTTAATTTACTATTCTTTGTTCAGAAGCGCACTAATAAGTATAGATGGTGCGTATTTCGCCTACCTTAATATTTTGTAACTGTATTAACCTAAAATCTCCAAACAATAAAACTAAAACTCTGGAGAAAAAATGAAAACAATAATCTCAAATTTAGCCAAATTAGCGACAGCCACAGTGGTCGCTGTAAGTGTTGTAGGGTGTTCAGGTAATGCATACGTTGAGAATGCAGACCGGAATGATGTTGTCACATTAGGTGACTCTATTTTTGACCTGAACGGCCAAATTCAAGCAAACCTTGAGTCTTGGGCGGGTGAAACTTTCCGTAACTATACGCAGAGTGGCGCAGAACTATCGGGTGGTATTTTAGCGCCAGCGGTTGACAGTCAATACGCTACTGCCAAGGCGACTGATGCGAACATCAATACTATCGTGATGGATGGCGGTGGTAACGATATACTTATTCCAGCCATGTTATTCGATCCAAATGGATGTAAAACACATTGGTGGCGTTGGAATATCAGTTCAAGCTGCGTAAGATTAATCGAAGATATCTATGTGACTAGCGTTAACTTGATGAATCAAATGGACGCGGATGGTGTGGAGAATATCGTTTATTTGGGTTATTACGAGTTGCCTCGTGGAAACACTAATTTAAATCAGGCGGTTAACTACGGCGATGCTTATTTAAG
>Ga0209184_1000948_pt1 | contig 23442 bp, 16 predicted proteins | sample EN8Hudsemesocosm_2_FD_184627 | JGI IMG/M metagenome (GOLD analysis project Ga0209184, IMG submission 184627) | Methane-oxidizing microbial communities from mesocosms in the Hudson Canyon - EN8C Hudson Canyon (SPAdes) (version 2) | ecosystem: Environmental > Aquatic > Marine > Cold seeps | place... | reverse complement strand
TGGAAAAGTGTTGAAGGGATAGTTGGCATGACTTAGCCGCCGTTCATTTAAATGAATAAAGAATATTAAATCAATATGATAGTTTAGCCAGAATATCCAATAATTTGCATAAAAGCGGAGAAGAGCCCAAAATCTAATCCGAACCCTATTCTCGTTTATTAAAGCTAAGGTCAGCAATGTGGTATTTGCTGTCATGTCTTAATCGCTAAGCAGACGCTAGCTAGAAATTTTTTACCATATATTTATAGCCTAAAAAAAACTTTACCCAATAAGTTTCTAAGGCTGTTTGGGGCATAAAACGAGTTGACCACGAGAAACACACGCTATCAGGCAGCGAGAAATACGACTAATTTTTATAGCGTATTGTTAATATTAGCGAGTACGATTTCTTCGCTGGCAGTATTCCGACTCTGTGATTTTTCGCATTTATCTACAGGAATATCACCATGTTCAATCAACCAAAGAAAACTTTGAATAGATATGTCTATTATATTTTCAGCTTCTTTTGCCCAGGGTTTTTTATATCCAATGAAAATAGTATGGCCCTCAAGTGATGCAGTTATAAAAACACTTAAGCGCTGTGCTTGGCACTCATTTAGGGTAGGGTTAATGTCCCTAATTACATCGGCAATTAGTGCACGGTATTTTCCATACATTTGGTCCATAATTTCACTGATGTGTTTTTCGTGATTTGCCATACTCCAAAGCTCAGGAAAGAACACTGTTGTAAACTTTGTGCTAAGGTCTTTAATGACCGTTTTTATCATTTTTATGAATTGTTCCTTGGGCGTATATTGCCCCCTAAACAGCAAAAATGTATCCAAGTAATTTTGAATAACATGATCAAGAAGCGCTTCTAATAATTTATCTTTAGAAGGAAAATAATATTGCAAATTACCTACACTAACACCCGCTTTAGTTGCCACTTTACGCATTGAAAAGTTGTGATAGCCACTGTCAATCAATAATTGCTCAGCAGCTTCCAATATAATTTTTATTCGCCTTTCACCTTTGGTCTCTCCCTTAGACGCTACTTTGTAAGTCACATTAATCCTCCTTTTTATATCACTAATATTAAATATGTATGTCCTTATGATAAATCAATTTCATTAATAGAGAAAATGAAATAGAGAAAATAAAGTTCAAATTTTTATTTGATACTTAATTGTATGAAATATAAAAATAAAAAGTCATTTTAAATGAATGCACTTAAAAAATACGACCGTACCATAAAAAGAATACACTTGACCTATTTTGTTCTTTGTTCTACAGTTGATATATGCATCGTGCTGCTTGAAAAATAAACAGTTGATGTAGCTTTAAAATATAGAAAAAAAAAGTAAAGCAAAAAGGAAGTTAGCAATTTGAAAACAATTACTAAGCTAACTCTCTGTTAGTTATTAATAAATTCATTCACTTTGGGGAAAGTAAAATGTTTAGGAAATCAAAACTGGTTATCTCAATTGCCACTTGCTTGGGCGTTTTTTCAGCAGGGGTTTCTGCCTCTGTTATTGAAAAAATAGAAATAACGGCTCAAAAACGGGTGCAACCTTTACAGTCTGTTGGTATTGCAGTAACAGCGTTATCTGGTGATCAAATGGACGCACTTGGTTTGGATAATGCACAGCAAGTTACTGCAATGGCTCCAGGTGTTACAACTATTCAACCTAATGGGCCATCATCATTTTTTGTCAGTATTCGTGGTGTTGGCCAAAATGATTTTTCAGGGGACCATCAAGAATCTCCAGTAGCGATTTATTTAGATGAAGCCTATATCAGCGCTGCATCGGGTGCAGGTTTTCAGTTATTTGATATGGAACGTGCTGAAGTATTACGTGGCCCTCAAGGTACTTTATTTGGTCGTAATGCAACGGGTGGTCTTGTGCATTACATTACCAAAAAACCAACCAGTGATAATGAAGGTTATTTTGATTTAACCATCGGTGCTTATAATCAGCGTAAATTTGAAGGGGCAGTTGGTGGTGGATTAACTGAGAATATTTCAGGGCGTCTATCATTTGTTAAAAATGAGCACGACGGCTATATAGATAACCGTATCGGTCCAGATCTTAATAATGGTAATGACTGGGGATTAAGAGCTCAGTTATTAATTGAAAGTTTTGAAGATGTTTCATGGCTATTAAGTGTAAGAGCAGGAGACCAAGATATTAATTCCGGCTTTTTTGAGCACAGTTCTGCGCGTACAAACCCTACCACAGGTTTAGGTGAACACTTCGATGGCTTAGATTTACAGGGGACAGGTGATTCTTTAGCTCCGTCTTATCAAGATACTGACAATGATGTGCATGCGGGGGCTTATAATGTTATTGGTCATAACAGATTAGAAACATCGGGTATTACCAATAACATTTCATGGGATTTTGATGAGTTTGAGATAACGTCTATTACTGATTTCTCAACTCTTAAAAAAGATTACCTTGAAGATTCAGATGCGTCACCAAATGACTTTTTTGCTTTCTTCTTGAAAAGTGATTTAGAACAGTTCTCGCAGGAAATTCGTGTAAACGGTTTTACCGACACGGTTGATTGGGTTGTTGGTGCCTTTTATCTTGATATTGAAGGTGAATTTGCAAACGGTGGTGCAGCGCAAAACTTTTTCTCTGCTCAATTTCCAGGATTTGGCCTTAATGACACCTCGTTAAATCACCTCGGTTTGAATACCCCTTTTGAGACAGAAACTAAAACTACAGCGTTATTTGCACAAGGTGAATTCGACATTACTGAAGAATTATCATTCACTGCTGGTATTCGTTGGTCAAATGAACAGAAAGATACAAATTTAACCACGTATTTTTCTCTTTTCGACTCAGCCGGTTCTTCTAATGTTGTTTCAAATGATGCCTTTGGTCTAGGTACTGATATTGATTATTTTCATTATGGTCCAGCGAGTGCTGGTGCGGGCGGTTTAGGTGAAGTGTTTGGCTTAACAGAACAAGGTACTTATGAATCGATAGATGACGATTTAATTACCGGTAAATTGCAACTCGATTGGAAAATGAATAAGGATACCTTGATTTATTTAGGTTATAACCGCGGGGTAAAAGCGGGTGGTTATAACGCACCTCTTGATCCAACAGACCTGATCGATGGTAATCCGCTAAGTGGTAGTGTTGAAGATATGAGGTTTGATGAAGAAATCTTAAATGCTTACGAATTAGGTCTTAAGTGGTCTTCAGCAGATGACAGGTTAAGAATTAACAGTGCAGCTTATTACTATGATTATCAAGACTATCAAGCATTTAGGTTAGAAGGTTTAACAACGTTCGTATTCAATACTGATTCAGTTGTTAAAGGCGCTGAAGTTGAAATTCAATCGAATCCGTTGGAAGGTTTAGACATTATCGCAGGCCTTTCATATATCGATAATGTAGTTGAGGATGCTTTTAGACAGCCTGATGGCCAATTGCTTGATAGACGCGCAATTATGACACCTGAGTGGAATGCAAACGCTTTAGTACGTTATGAGTGGGATGTTATGGGCGGTTTTATGGCAGTTCAACTTGATGCAACATACTTATCAGAGCATTACTTTCAACTTAAAAATGCTCCTGTAGGTCTTCAAGACGGATATATTCTATCTAATGCACGTGTGTCTTATACCAATGCAGAAGATTCATGGACAGTCGCAGTCTTCGTTAATAACTTAGCGGATAAAGAGTATAGAACGATGGCGTTAGACTTATCAGGTACTCCGGCACAAGCTGGGTTCGGTTTAACTGAAAGCTACTACGGTACGCCTCGCTGGTGGGGTGTCTCATTCAAATACAAGTTTGAATAATTAACGATTAATGATTTGTTTATTCCCTTTAACTAAGTACATAACTAAAGGGATGAAATGTATAACGCCATTCAAATAGTAATCAAAGAGAGAAAATAATTATGTCTAATAATACTGATCTTGAACAAGAAATCGATCAACTTTACACCGTGGCTGAGCAAGCGGTGCAGGCCTTTGGGCAGTTTAGTACCGAACAAGTAGAAAAAATTGTTAATGCTGTTGCAGAAGCTGCCGCAGAAAAAGCCGAGTTTTATGCACAATGGGCCGTACGTGAAACAGGTTATGGCAATGTGCCTGACAAAGTGGCCAAAAACCTGGCTACCTCAGTTGGCTTGCGAGATACCTATAAGGTCGCTGATTTTGTTGAGCCGAGTATCGATTTTGAAAAAAAGATTATTACTATACCCAAACCTGCAGGGGTCGTACTGGCTCCAATGCCTTGTACCAACCCGATTATGTCAGTTAATTTCAATGTACTTGCCCATCTAGTTACTCGTAATTCGATTATTATGTGTCCTCATCCTGCAGCGAAAGAGTGCTGTACTCATGCAGCCCATTTCTTGGCTGAGGTTGCAGAGAAAGCGGGGGCTCCCAAAGGCTGTATTCAGATTATGGCAGAGCCCAATATTGCTTTGGTCAATATGTTGATGAAGGACCCTCGTACGTCATTGATTATGGCTATCGGTGGACCAGGTTTAGTGCATGCAGCCTACAGCTCGGGCAACCCTGCTGTCGGTGTTGGTGCCGGTAATGTGGCAGTCTACGTTGACACCACCGCAGATATTGATAAAACGGGTGCCGATGTTGTGATCGGCAACAGTTTTGATTACGGTTTGCCTTGTACTTGTGAGTCGGTGGTACTGGCTGAACGCGCCATCGCTGCTAAGTTGAAAACGGCCATGGTGGCTAACGGAGCATGGTTTGCTGAAGGTGAAGACAATCAAAAACTACGTGAATTTCTCTTTCCTGATGGCGTGAGTAATCCTGCAGCATTGGGTAAAAGCCCTCAGTGGATCGGTGAGAATTCTGCTGTTTCAGTGCCTGAAGATACGAAGTCTATAGTGATGGAAATCAGTCAACTTGGTCGCGATGAACCCGTTAGCCAAGAGAAAATGTTCCCAGTATTGGGCTTCTTTGTTGTTGACGGTGGTGTTGATAGCGCCATTGAACATGCCATGGCTATGCTCAACATGATGGGTAAAGGCCACTCTGCGGTAGTACATACCACTGATCCTAATGTGGTTGTTAAATACTCCTCGGCTTTACCCGTGTGTCGTATTGCCGTCAATACCGCAGGGATGACTGGCAATGCAGGAATGACGACTAATTTAGCAGAGACAGGCGCGGTTGGTACAGGCTTCTTTGGCGGTAGTTCTACGTCAGAAAATATTGGGCCAATGCACCTAGTGCAGTACACCAAAGTTGCCTACGACATCGATCCCAGCATACAGATGGGTGATCTTGAAAGCGCCTTGGCGTAATGCTGGGCTAGAAAAATAAACTTTCGCTCTGGGAGCTGGCATCCAGTCTATTGTTTGTCAGCCCTAAAATACATATGGCACCAGCTAAATAGTCTGGCATAGGTGCTGAGTGGGGTAAGGAAGGGGGTAAAGAGTTTACCGCTTGCAAAATTGTTAACATTAATAAGGCATAAAAACTTTATGTACATTCAGCTTTACTAACCCTTGTAATAAAGCTGATATTTGTTTCCTTTGTTAGTGCTTTTGCCTTGTGGGTTTAATATTAAAACCACAAGGCTTTTTTTCTATTATATTGAATAAATTTATCCTAACCTTTTAATCACCATAGAAATCATATGAAAGAAACTAATGAAATATTGCACAGTGTAGAAATAGCTCTGACATTGACACGAGAAGATGCCGTTGAGCAATTGTTGGCGCATTTAAAAACTGTGACACTAGCTGATTGTATCGACAAGTTTAATTGGCAAGGTTTTCCATCATATTTATACGCTACAGACCATTTGATTAACCGAATTTATTTTGGCGGGGAGTTTTGTGAGCGCTTATTGCCAGATAAGAAAACCTTATTGCGAGTTTTATCTTTAGTTGAGAAAAATCGTTTAAACTTCAGTTTAATCACGCCAGTTGTTTCAGACCAAGCGTTGGTACGATTGGAACAGTTATTTTCTATTTTACCTGCAAATAGCGAAGTTATTGTTAATGATTGGGGCGTACTAAGGTTATTGCGAAAAAGTTATTCTAAATTAACCCCTGTTATTGGCAGGCAATTATGCAAAATGATTAAAGATCCACGCTTACCGTCAGCGCAATGGTTAAAACTTTATCCACACGGAGTTCAATCCAGCCCTTTTCATAAATTGTTAGCGCAATTTGAAATAGAGCGCTTAGAGATGGATGTGCCACCTTTTGCCGAGTCGCAAGATTTTAACTCTCCAGAGCATGAATTATCTGTACACCTGCCATTTGGATTCTCGTTAAAGGGACGTATGTGCAAAATAGGGGCGTTACAGCTTGATGCACTGCGTAAATTTGGCCCAGGTCATGGTTGCAATAAAGAGTGCTTAAAGTATTCTTCAAAGATTTCTCGTGGCTGTTCGACAGAAAAAACGCAAAGTAATCCTCAGTTGTCATCACAAAATAAAGCAGAAGATCTCAAAGCTTTCCAACAAGGAAATACAATGTTTTATCGTCATTCGCCAGCAATGACTAAAATCCTTGCTCAAGTGTTATCTCAAGATAAAGTTAGCCGAATCATTTTCGAAGGAGATTGGCATGAAGATTACCGCACCCATTAGTCGAGTTGAGGAAATACAGCTTTTATCAGATGCAGGCGCTGATGAATTTTATTGCAGTGTTGTGCCTGAGTCATGGACAGCACAATTTCAAACGTCAGCGGTGAGTCGACGCGCCTTTGGTAACTTACCTAGTTTTGATGATTTAGCGCGAGCAATAGTTGAAGCACATCGATTAGGTAAAAAACTACACCTAGTGATGAATTCTCAACATTATACCGGTGAGCAACTCATTTGCTTATTAGAATTGGCACAGTTTTTTGATTCTCTTGAAGGTGATGCCGTTATCGTCGGTGATGAAACCTTATTAGCCTTACTGGGAAGCCATTCATTTAATTTTGCTATTCATGTGAGTTCCATCGCCAGTTGTCGTAATAGCGAAGCCGCTAAATTTCATCATGAATTGGGCGCTGATCGTATAATTTTCCCTCGAAATATGAAAATTTCCGAAATGGAAAAAATGGCTATTGAATGCCCTGAACTAGAATTTGAATCATTTGTGTTGAATGACGGCTGTGTATTTGAAGAAGGCTCATGTCACACCATACATTTGCCTGGTAAATTAGGCGGAGCCATCTGTCTAGATAATTATCAGTCAATAGAACAACGTGTAGATGGGGAGTCGCTGACCCAAGAGGAGCAGTTAGCTTTCAGACTGAATGATGAGGATTATCAAAGCTGGGTTTGGTATCGATTTGGCAATGGCTTTTCAATGAGTAAAAATGGATTGCCTTATGGCCCTTGTGGTTTATGTGCTATGTCAAGGCTAGCTGCAGGCGGAGTTACATCAGTTAAAATAGCAGGTCGAGATGCGCCAACAGCGCGTAAAATTAAAAGTGTTGAAATGGTTGCTCAAGTTCGTCAAACATTAATGAAATCAGGCTCTGATAGTGCCAAAATACTAGCGAGGAACATGCGAGAACAACCTGAGCATTGTCAGGTGGGATACATGTGTTATTACCCTGAAGTACGAATGAAAGTGAGTGATCAATCGATTGAACAATCCAATAACGCTATTGCTATTCTAAATATTTAACCTGAACTCGGTTTAAAAAGGTTTAATTTTTTTAATTGGTCACTCAGTACATCAATGGCATTTTTATTATTGATTTTCCAAATACCTAATGGCTGATCAGAGGTAATAACGACTTCTTTTTCTTCAATAAAACCATTATTAACAACAGGACGTTTAGCGACACCAATAAGTCGATCTTTTTCTTGATGAGCTACTTGTTGATCTGGCCATGCGCATCTTTCTTGCCAAAATGGATGTTCTTGCCAGCGAGATTCCATCTTATAAAAGTCTCTTCCTACACGACAGAAACGGTAAAATAAATGATGTAGGCGATCAAAGTAGAATGTCTCTGCAAGCGCCTTGTTCTGTGGTTTATTAAGTAGTGTATTAATCACAACAGGGGCAATGAGTGCTGCTGACAGTGACAAAAAAATTCCACTACCAGAAAGAGGGTCGCCTGACATAGCTGCATCACCGACACACAACAAACGATCTTTTATGGGATGTTTATTGAATAAAGGTGTGCTTGATCTCGCTAATACTTTTCCTTCAGGCTCAATAAAGGGGGTGATATGAGCTAGTTCGGATTTTGACAATACCAGCTTATGAATGAAGGTTGAAAGCTTTTCTTTTGCAGATCCTGTATTGCTTTTAGCGCTAACTGAAACCTGAGTAAAAATATTGCCTTGACCATTATTTGCTAACCATAACCAACCATTTTCAATACTTATTGCTATCGCTTCAGGCGACATTAAGTCAGCATTAGAAGTCTGCCAGTTTTGACAAATAGAGAGAGAATCCACGCCTCTTATATGTGAGTTTTTAGAAAGTGGTGCTGCTCTTCCTCGTGCTTCTACAACAAAATCAGTGTGAAAAGTTTTTTCTGACTTGCATACTATCAAACACGAATTAGGGTGTGTTTCTACTTTGATTATCGTTTCATTGTAAAAAGGAATATTAGCATCGGCTAAATCTTTTAATAATGCATTGTCAAAGGAAATTCTCCTGATAAGCCTTTCAGTGTTTGCAGCACTGTGAGTGCCATTCCAACTGACACTACGAGGAATGGGTGAACTTATTTCTTTTAAAGTATGCTGTAAACCTAATGTAGTCAGCGCTTGAAACACTCGCTCTGAAATACCTTCAGTGACATTATGTGGTCTAATGTTGGCGATAACACATACTTTGTAACCCATTTTAGATAAGCCTATGGCTGTAACAATACCCGCGGGGCCACAGCCAAGTATTGCTATTTTTGACTGTTTTTGATTTTCCATAATAACTACCTAGCTAAGTTCTTTCGTTGCGTTCCCTGATAACTCGATTGTTGAATTAACTTATCCATTAGTGCATGTTGATTGTCGTGCGGATGTTGTACTTTTAATTGCGAAATGCAAGCTGATACCGATGCACAACCTATACTTGCACCAGCAGGGCCTAAATGAGGTGTACCTGAATACCCCCCAAAATCGGCTTGCTCTGAATTAAGCCAAGAAATTTCACCTTGTTTACAACGCGCATCGCCAGTAGCTCTTATAATTCCTTTATAATTCGATGGGTATACAGGCTCTCCTTGAGAGGGTGCTGCGGCAACTAATATAATGTTGCTACCTAAAGCTTGTTCGCAGGCATCTCTTAGTACACTTCGATCGTTGCGCAGTCCAAAACTCATATTGATAATGTTAACATTCATTGAAATCAGCCACTGTATCGCATCTGCTATTTGAGATGGAGTGCATACAAGCTTATCGTGAAAAACACGAGCAGAAACAATATCAGCAGATAAGTTATTGCTAATTATATTAGTTACTGCAGTGCCATGGCCTAATTGGTCTGTAGTGGTTGAAGCGCCAGTAAAATCATGTGTGTCTAATACAGAAAAACCATAAGACGTTGGTAAGCCACTGTCAATAATGCCAACCTTAAGCATTGTATTCCTTTGCGTTAATAATTTTCAGGGTTGATTGTGTTATTTCAATTAACATATCAGCATCTGCAATAGGTTTACCGCTATGACTGACGATAAGTCGAGTGGTGTTTGCAAATAGTTGATCAATTTGTTCAATAATTTGGTTTTCAGTTACCTTGTCTGTTGCAGATGTAGGCTCGTCTAAAATAACAAGAACGGGCTCTTTAAGTAATACTCTTGCTAGCCCAATACGCTGTTTTTCTCCACCAGAAAGGGCTGTGCCACGTTCACTGATTATTGTATTGATTCCATTAGGCATTTTAAAAATAAGCGTTTCTAAGCCTGCTGAAATTGCCGCATTGTATACGTCTGTATCGGAAGCTTGCGGGTGACCATAACGAATATTATTGGCTAAGCTATCTCTAAATATTACCGGTTCTTGTGGTGCAATGGCGATTCTCTTTCGCCAGCTCTGAATGTTGATATTGGCTAAGTTTATGCCATCTATTTCAATAGAACCAGAAGTAGGAAGCAAGTGGCATTGTAACAAATCAAGTAGCGTTGATTTACCAATACCTGTTTGCCCAACAATACCGACTTTACAGCCCGAAGGAATGTGTAAATTCACATTGTTAAATATTTCTGATTCAGGCGTGTGGCTAAAACATAAATTGTTTAAACTTATATTGCCATCAAGCTGTTCGGGGAGTTCTTGTAATTGATTGTCATTTTGCGTTAGAGATTGCTGGCGTAAAAAACTGACCCTATCTAAACTCACCGTTAAGCGTTGCCAAGCTAAATACAGCCCTAGCAATGATTGTAATGGGCCAATAGCCATAGCAACGTAAGCGGTAAAAGCAATAAGAGACCCTAAAGTAAAACTACCTTCAATAACCCAATATCCTCCAATTAAGAAGATAACGGCACGAGAAAGTGACACTAAAGTGCTGGGTATTGCGGATGTCCAAAATTCTGTTATTTGTAATGAAATTAACTTGCCTAAAAAGCTATGGTTTAAATGAGCAAGTTTATCTAACTCTTGCTTTTCAGCCCCAGCGGATTGAATAAATTTGATCACGGGTATTTTTTCGGCAAAAAATGAAGATATATCGGCAGCACTTTCTCGTACTTTGATATTTTTTCGCTCTACTTTAGGTCGCATTTTGAATAAGTAAAAAAGCTGAAAGGGTACCAAAATTAAAAGAATAAGCGATAACTGCCAATGTAAGTGAATCATCATTACGGTTGCCGCTGTCAGTCCTAAAATGGCGGAGAAGGTTGAAAATAATGTATCTACCGCAAAGCGTTGTATTTCAGCTATGTCACGGTCCATACGAGAAGAAATATCGCCGACACGTTGCTGATGATAAAAAGTGCTAGGGAGTTTTTGTAGGTGTTGAAAAACATCTTCACGTAAAGCGAAGAGTATTTTTCCTGATAATTGCGTATGTTTAATGCGGTTGTAACCCGAGAGTAGAGTACTCAAAATACCAACAAAAAATAACCCACAAGAAAAGAAAAGTAAGGCGTCAAAATCCTTTTGTAATAGCCCTTTATCAATAATGAGTTTACTTATATAGGGAACAGAAACGACTAAGGCAGTTGTTATTAAAGAGAATAAGGCGAGAAATATAATCTCGCGCTTGTGCAGTGCTAGAAAACTATAAAGCCATGTTAAAGCAGCCCTTCTTGTGGAAGAAGGTCTGGTTGATGAGTTTATTGTTGACATTAAGCCCATTAACCTTGGCGTTTAAAAATGATGCTAGTTGACATAGAGCCATCGCCGGTAAGTTTAATATGCGCTAATTTTTCAAACGTGTCAGGATCGTAAACCGCTATACTATCTAGGGCGCCTGAAAGGTAAATTTTAGAACCGTCATGTGAAAAGTTAATACAGTAATAAGTATGCGGTAAATCTACTGAGCGTATTAATTTTTGTGTCGTTGAATCATATTCTTTTAAGTCGTTCAATGTAGCATATACACGATTAAGCTGGCCTGGCCGACGTATTGAAGTAAATAATACCGTTTCTACTGGGCCAAAGTCTTTTGCTTCTGCCTTACCTGTTTTTAAATTAACGGTTTCATGACCCAATAAATATTCAGCGTTAGCTAAATCACCATCTTTGCCATTGAATTTGGCTCGGCTGTACATGCGGTAAAATTCATTATTAATTTTACCCATTTGCCATACGGATAAAACATCTTTCCCAGAATAGCCTGGTTGCTTGTCATTTAAGCTCGGTAAAATAACGTCATATTTTCCTGAATGAATGTCCATTAGAAAAATATCTTGTCCACCAATAACTAATTCACCAGACTCAAGTGCATCCATTATTGTTACTTGTCTTGGCGCATCAAATGTACGACTTGCTTCTACGTTTAATCCTGCCGATGTATTAAATGCAACAATTTGAGGTGGAAGCATTTCATAATGATCATTCATTATTTTTACACGGTTTTGATGCGTGTAAATTTCTTTTCCGTCAGGGCTAATGGCAATCGACGCGATTGATTTAACACGAATATTTCCGGTTGATTGTTGTGTTGAAAAGACAACGTCACAGTTATCAATATTAACACCGTATATATCACTAAAACGATTCGTTAATATGTAAACGATAGAATTGTCTGGCGACATAACTAAAGTACCAGGGCCAGGGCCTGCAGGTAGGTCACACTGGCGAATTACTTTATTTGTTTGTAAATCAACTAAATGAAGTGTGGTATTTGGTCGTGTTACGGTAACCAAAAACTCTTTTTCTGACACATTAACTGTGTTCGTTGTCGTTCTTTTTTCTTCAGTGCTAGTGTTAGAATTAGAGCCTTGGCAGGCGCTCAGTAGCATTACTAAACTACTCAAGAATAGTGTAGGGTAAAAATTTCTGTTCATTATTTTATTCCTTTTCGTCAGGATATACAGAATCAAGATTACGCCAATCTTTTGTTGCAGAGTCGGCATTTTTAGACCAATCAGGGTAGGTGTTCATCATGTCTGGTACTTGTGCTGGCCACCAACAGGGATCCGAACAACCATATAAGTCAGCTTCCATTGGTTGACATAACCCCGATACGCTACCAAACATATCAACTTCCCAGCCGGGATCTGTTGTAGCAGTGCAGCCTACAGGAGATTGCATCGCCATTACTTCATCAAGTTCACCTGTTTTTACTGCATCGTCAACTTGATGAGCTTTGTTATTTATTGCTTTTAAGTGTTTCATGCTTGAGCCCTCCTAGGGGCTATATAGGTATCGTAAAAACCAGGGTTGTGTTCCATTATTTGTGTATAGACATGAATGCCGAAATCAACCCAGTCTCTCATTAAATCGCAGTAGTGAAGGGTCGGTTTGGCAGGATCGCCGTAGCGAGCGTAACTTTCATGGTAACAGCCGCCCGCACATAAATTACGTATGTTACATGTGGCACAACTTTGGCCGTTTTTATCCAACCTTTTATTTAAAAAATCGTTTAATATCGGTTTATCTAAACCATTTATAACATCACCTAATAATGGTTGGTCAGAACCTGAAAATCGATGACAAAGGTTAAGGCCCCCTTCATGATCTACGGCTACCATGCCCACACCGGCACCACAGGGAAGGGCTTTTTTAGTACCTTCATGAATATCAGTAATAAGTTGATGTAAATTAGAAAAACCTATGGTTTTGTTTTCTAGCGCTGCGACTAGATATTTTTCACCTAACTTTTTCATGTTAGTAAAAACATCTACCAGCTCTTCAGGTTTTAGATTGTAATCGGAGATATCACCAGAGGTTACGGGCGCAAAGCCTACTTCACTAAATCCTAAGGTATTGAAAAGATGATCCCAAATCGTATCAATGTCTGTTACACCTGTGGTTAGTGTAACTCGCGCTCCAATGGGACGGCTACGATAGCGAGATAAAAGCATTTTCGCTTTTTTTGCTACTGTGTCATACGTGCCTTTTCCGTTTACCGAAATTCTATTACGGTCATGATAAGCTTTTGGACCATCAATACTGATTGATAAACCTACATTGTGTTTATCAAAGTATTCAACGTGATTTTCTGTCAGTAATGTGGCGTTTGTTGTCATAGAAAAATCAACTAACTTTCCTTTTGACGTAAACAACGCTTCTGAATAGGTAATGACATCTTTAATTAAGGTGAAATTTGATAAAGGTTCACCACCAAAAAACACGACGTTATAACGTGTTTGATCAGGAGACTCTTTCAGTAACATATCAATAGATTGCTTTGCTATCTCAAAATTCATTTTTTTACCGGCAGAAGGAACATCTAAATCTTCCTTATAGCAGTAAGTACAGCTTAGATTACAACCGGTATTAACGCTTAAAACAACGGTGGTTAATGGAGCACTTTTTAGCGCTAAAGGAACGAATTCTTCTACACCTTTATAGAGATCTTTATCACCAACCAATGATAAGCTTTTTAATTCACCTAGTGCAGATGAAATGTCATCTTTAGAGTAACGTGCGCTTAATTCATTCGTTAATGACGAATCTGTTGGTTTATTTTGTCTTTGTATTGAAGACAAAATATCGCCCGTTAATTCGTCACGTTCGAATAAACTCGTTGTCGGAATATGAAAGATAAATGATTTATCTTTTACTTCTACTTGGTGAAGATTATTTTCTATGACTTCTAATGTTGAATTCATAAGATATCACCTTATTTAAGTGGTGGATTATTCCAGCGTTGCACGGTGACTAATAGTCTACCTATGCCACTGATCTCATTTCCATTTTCAGTTAATTTTGCAACAACATTTAGGTTGCCTGCGTTGTTAGTGCTACGGTAACGTTCTGGGTTTGGCCCTGCAGCTGCAGGAGAAAATTGACCTGTGCTGGTATTCATATGGCCAGCAAATTTAACGTCTTCGTCTTTCTTCGCTATTTTGTCGCGAGGTACTACTTCCCAGGTAACGTCTTCGATGTAGCCTAAATTAAGATCGTCTTGAGTATTTGCGATGCCATCTTTACCGTAATCAAACCCAACAGCTCTAAAAAGGGTATTGGTTTTAGGTGTAGATCCACCGTTGTCGCCAACACGAGAAACACCATAAGAAGGTACAACTTCTAACGCATTCACTTGCTTATAAATGGCAAGTTGGTTTGTTAGTTTTGCTTTACCTACTTGAATGTTGGCATAACCAATAGGTGCGTTATTTTTGGCGGTAACTTTAACAACCATGCTGTTTGCGTTTTGGCTAATAATTTTATTAACCACAATGCTTGAAGGTAAATTTAATGAACTAGCTAAACTTACACCTAAGCCTGAGCCTGTGATCGTGAGGGTAATTGTTTCACCTTTTTTGATATGGTTAGGAAATACACTCAATAATTGTGTTTTAGCTGAATCTTTAATGGCTGTGATTTTCATGCCAATTAATTCTTGGTCTTTTTGATAAAATCGACCTGTTAATGTTTGACCATCAGCACTTGCTGCCAGGGTTTGGCGTAAACTTATATCACCAAAGTTAATATTACCTCGCCATTCGTAGCCGGTATAAACAACAGAGCTACCCGTGCCTTTAATTGCTTCTCCATTAGCATAGTTTCCTTCAACACTCAGCGAGTAGTAGTCTTTTTTATTCTGGTTTACTGTCATGGTTGCACTGAAATAACCTTTACCCGGCATATGCCCGCTTAGTATCCATTTACCATTAAGTTCAGGTTTTTCGGTCATCAACCAAGATGACCAATCTTCACTAGTAAATGGATACATTTTAGAAACTAATGGCACCATTTTATTTCGAGCAATGCCGAACCAATCACGGTCACGGCCAAACATTGAATACTCAACTGACGGAAATTGCCCTAAATGGAAATCGACTAGGTAATTCCACTCTTTAGGTGTGCGACGCTGTAAAGCAACGCGAGCACCTGAGTGGCATCGAGCGCACATAGTTGCAAATTCTTCATCAAATTGTGTTTCGATTTTATTGAGGTCTTGTTCTAATAGATATCTAACACCTTGTGTTTCACTTGGTGCTAGACCTTGGTTGTCGGCTAAGTATTTAACGATTTCATGTAAACCGCTGCCTTTTATGTTCAGGTCACCCTTATTAATTTTCAATCTGTGTATTAATCGCATTCTATTGACGGTCATTTCCCATCCTTCAGGCGTTTTTCTTTGGTAACTAATGCGGCTTAAACCCTCATCGGTTGGTACGTGACACCCAGCACAATTCGAGCGAATTAATTTAGCTCCAGCAGAGTCATCTATATCTAATGACGCGGCTAAGAGTAGTGGGGTGGTCAGTATTAATGAAATACCAAATAGAGTCTGTTTTAACAAAATGCATCCCTCTGTCTAAAGTTTTTAATTTAAAATAGTACGGTTGACCTATTTGTGTGTGGAGAATATTCTTTTAGCTCTTATCTGTCAAGAGGACCTAAAATGAACATTCTTGAATTTCTAAATTTTTCCTGTGATGGTCATTGGATATTCTGTAACAAAATCGAAATGACGAGTAATATGAAAATGTTTAATTTAGCCTCTGCAAAATGCAATAATTTCTTCGCTTGTCGCTTCATCATCTTCTTTTAATTGGACCCATGCGCAAACTTCTTCACTCATTTTTTCATCTAAAACACCAAATACTTGTACTTCAGTTATTTTAGGATGGGAGTATAAAAATTCTTCAATTTCTCTAGGGTAAACATTTTCACCGCCACGAATAATCATGTCTTTAATTCGACCTGTAATTTTTACGTAGCCTTCTTCATCCATTATTGCGATATCACCAGAATGTAACCAACCCGCTTCATCTATCGTTTCACGTGTTTTTTCTTCATCGCCCCAATAACCTTTCATGACAGAATGACCACGCGTACAAATCTCACCTGGTTCGTTAAGTTCACATACTTGTCCAAATTCATCAATTATTTTAACTTCAACGTATGGAATTGCTCGGCCTATAGTTTGAGTTCTGTTTTCAAATGAATCATCTGGTTTAGTCATATGGTTAAGAGGGCTCAGTTCCGTTTGACCGTAGCCAATTAAAATGTCCCTTAAATTCATATTTTCGATAAGGTTGTTCATGAGTTCTATAGGGCAAGTCGCACCTGCCATAATCCCCGTTCGCAGTGAAGACATATCGAAATTCGCAAATTCAGGGTGTTCTAACTCCATAATGAACATGGTTGGTACACCGTGTAATGTGGTACATTTTTCTTTTTCAATGGCTTGTAATGTCGCTAAAGGTTCAAATGCCTCAGATGGAAATACCATGGTTGCCCCATGGCTCACACATGCAAGAACACCTAACACCATGCCAAAGCAGTGATATAGAGGGACAGGAATACAAAGTCTGTCTTTATCTGTAAATTTCATGCTATTTGCGCAAAGTGCACCATTATTTAAAATATTGCAGTGGGTCAGTGTTGCTCCCTTAGGTTGGCCTGTTGTACCACTGGTAAATTGAACGTTGATAGGGTCGTCTGGTTGAAGGATTTCACTTAATCTTGCTAACTCTTCTTGCTCTTCTTGGCCACCCCATTTGCATACTGTATTGAAATTAAACATGCCGGGCGTTTTATCATCTCCCATACGGATTACTGTTCTTAAATGAGGAAGTTTTACGGCGTTTAAATTACTGGGTTGAGATTTTTCAAGCTCGGGAGCTAATTCATTAAGCATTGATAAATAGTAACTAGACTTAAATGATTCAGCGCTGATGATTGCCTTACACTCGACTTTATTCAATGCATATTCAAGCTCAACTAAGCGATAATCAGGGTTGATACAGACCATTATTACGCCGATTTTTGCTGTTGCTAATTGAGTTAAAACCCATTCATAACTATTTGGTCCCCAAATACCTAAGCGATCACCTTTGCTAATACCTAGAGTAAGCAAGCCAGTAGCGAGTTCATCAACTTTTTTATTAAGTTGTTTATACGACCACTTTACATCCTGGTGACAAACAACAAGTGCATCATTATTTGGAAACTTGTTTGCGATTTCTTCAAGCTTGTTTCCTATAGTGTTGTAAATTATCTGTTGGCTTCCTTCACCACAGATATAACTTTTTTTAATTTTGCTCATGTTGATTTCCACATAATCAATATTTTAATGGTCTTGCTATTTACATTAGAATAATTTTTAAAATAGGTCAAGTGTATTTGTTTTTTTTATGGAGGAGATATTGACAATTAATTTGCTATGATTTCCATTAAATCAAGTTGAGTATAATTATTACTTGATGTTTTTTTGTATAGACTCAAGAAACACAACAGGTAAAGTAACCAAATAGCAATCAGTTAGAATATTTGCGATTTTAAACTGATTTCTATCACACTATGGGGGCGTTAGCGCCTTAGAGTATATATTCTAATGTTAGCTATCCTTGAATATAGTGGACATAAGAATGGGGGTAGTTAGAATAACTCTTTTGCAACAAAAAGTTATAAATTAAAATTAACCCATTAATGTTAGATTTTTAGCGATTTGCTGTCATTTTTTAAGTGGAACTTCCATTGCAAATGATTGGACCGCACCTATTTATTCAAATAGTCGGTCAATTACATGCAATTGGTTGGTCAAGTTGGTGTAATTAAGCGCAGTGGGTAAGGTATATACCCTCTACAGGTCACATAACTTACAAAAATAATATTGTTTTTATGGCATCAATAAAGCCTGCCCTGAAAAGCAAAACTTCTTCATACACATCTCCACCGTCATCAGCCTTTCCTCCTTCAACCTTAACAAAATGTTTAATTTTACCTCGTTCATCAACTCTCCATCCTATTTTCTTAAGCTCTTTGGGGTTAATTGCATGAACAAGTGCGGACCGTTGTTGCTCAGTTAATGTTGGTTTTACAAGTGATGCTTTGGGGAAGTTAGAAAGGCCAGTGTCTTCAGACACTGGCCTTAGATCGATATGGATGTTTGACATCTCCTTGGCAAGCTGGAGTTGTCCTTTCAACTTACTATTTTGGGCAAGTAAATCCTTTACAAGCCACTTGATGCGTGAATTAATGATATCGTTAACCCAAGCGTCTTTTTCTTTTATTTTACTTGAGGCGACTCTTAATGGTTTTTTATACGAGGCCCAAGCTTGAACTAATGCCTTGTATTTTTCACCTGTCTTATTGCGGAATGTTTGGGTTTGTGGGCCATTGACCGCTTCACTTAAGCGACCAATGGTAGCGATAGAGAAATCACTAGAACCTCTATCTGCCTGCTCAACACAGATTTTGTTAACCAAGTCCAAGGTCTTAGCTGTTCTTGCTGTCGAGTTTTGTTTAAGTTTTTCGCAAAACTCATTTGGATCAATGCTCATAATTCCTCCATATAGGGACTTCTAAAGCCCAACTTTAATTCATTAGAAAGTAAGATTTTTTTGACTTCATCCCGAACTGGAGTAAGTTGTTCGTCGTCATTTAAATCATCAAGATAAAGCTCCGCTCTCATAAGCTTTTCAACATTATCCCACGACTTGAAGCGGCTCTTTAGAAGGGCACTCATTTGGTTACCTACCGCCAATTGTTGCTCTGGCGATAGCATATATACCCTTGATTCGAGGCCATTTTGATATGCCATCCCATCAATTAACTGGGTGCGCCTAGCCATTGCGTTTGATGCGTCTGATAGGGCATATATAGTTGCGTTCTCGCACACAGTGCTTAGTTGATGAAACTCGCTATTGGTTTCGTCAATACTCCAATTAATCTCCATAGGCTCAGTATTTGCAATTAACACATTCTCAGTCGTTGTATCCTTTTTGATGGACTCATTTAACAAGGCACTACATTGATTAACTAACCTGACTATATGCACCGCATCAGTCCCATACATACTGGTTTCTTTAGCGACAATTTCAAGGTTTGCTTCTGCCTTTTGTAGTTCCAGAGACTTTGTGAATAAGGTGTCACTTTGCTCACTGTCATATCGCTCATCTTCTAATGATTCAATATGTATAAGCAGTTTTTTCTCTTTTTGTTTAATGTAGATTTGCTTCAATCCTATTTCGTTAGCTACAGCCATTAAACCGCCTGTATAGCCAGGCCCTGTAATAAAGAAGCGGCAACGGATACAATTTTTTTCGCCTAAGTGCCCAGCGGCTACAGGCAAATATTTTTTATATTTCTCTGAAGAGCCCTCATTATAAACCTCACCACCTTCCTCACACCTCCCACCGCCCATAGGGCACATCCCTATATCTGTAAAAGAATAAGCTGAGGGGGGGTGTTGGTTATTTAATCGGCTTAGGAGTAATGGGTCGTTAGCAATTAGTGAGTTTTTCACATCTTCAAATTGTTTATTTCGGATATCCTGCTCCTCTCGTTTTGTTCCTGCTGCTAAAGCTCTTTTTTGCCCTTCACTGAGCTCATCACGCATTTCAGCAAGACCTATCTTGGTGTAATAAATGGTCATTACTATTCGAGCATGACCTACCAACTTTTGAACAATATGAATAGGGACTTTAGCGTCAACTACAAAGGCTGTAATTAAGCTCACGCGCATTGAATGAGGCGTGTAGTCCGAACGGTAAGAGCCAACATTTCCTTTATCACTAAGCAGAGTTGTTAACGGGTTATCACTTTGTTCAATTTGGTGCAGAGCATAAGCAAGTGTGTTTTTTAAAATACTGGGTAGATATGGGTTACAGCTATTTGGTTGCCTGAATAGAAAACAATTACTTCCTCTATGCTTTAATATACTAGAGCCGATGGGGGTCCTAAGATGTATGTCGGTCCATTTTGTTGGCTCTGAAATTTGGTTGTATTTTGATTGCCAGTTACGCAGCTTAATCATCCAATAGGCAAAGCCTTCTGGGGTCCATGGGATATTGTACCCTCCCTCCATCTTGGACGTTTTATTGGTAGTTAAGTGTAAGCCTATCTCGTTGTCTTCATATTCTTTGATAAAACCTTGCTTATCTGTACGCCCAGCCATAGACCCTGTATTGTTACTCCATTCGACCTTACCATGCAAAAATTGGGGGATGTATTCGTCGGCCTCGCCACTGTCGCACCAAAGTATTTGTTGCCCGCGGGCAGGTACACTAAGTAAAGTAAATAAGCTCAAAAAACGAACAGGAGACCACATTTGGTAAACTTTCTCGTTATGTGCACCTATTAAATCACCTGTATGTTTACCTTTACGCCTGTCTTTCTCCACATATCTATAGACACAGTCAGGATCGTCTTCATCAATGAGTGATGGGGCAACATCAAACCAATCCGTTTCCACTAAGTTATATAAATGTGTTAAGTCACCAAAGCTTTTAGCTATTGTGGGAACAACCCACTCCTTAGCTGCTACCACGTAGGTGTAAGCCAGAGAGGGTTTATTTGATTCTGTTAGCTTTTCCTGTTTAATTTCTAGCAAATCACTTGAGAATTGTTTTAATGGATTATGATAATCTGGATGAATACTTTTTACATCATCGTCATCATCAAGTATGCATAATTCAGAAAGGCAATAGTCCAGGAACTCAAGGACGACCGTGTGAAACTTTGCTTTATCCTTATCACCAAAATAATCAAAAAATGCTTCATACTGCTTGCTATTAACTTTGGTATTTTTCAACAGGAACTCTTCGGGTCTGTCGGGATAATTATTTTCCATAATGAATTTATATATAAATCCGAGGCAAGTTCTTTTTTTATGTAAAATCGATCTTTGGGCCGTAGCGATGAAGGAATCATATAATACGCCCCATCCATCAAATTCTAGGATTATTGCTTCACGATTAACTTTTTTTTCTGAGCCCAAAAAACCATACCATGTCCCAAAACTTGCCCAGTCGTCTGAATAAACTTGGTCTGGGTGTGCCGGTAGCTTCGGGTCTTCTTTGTAGCATTTTTTGTAGTCAGGCTGAGATGTTATACCCAGACTCATTGCCGCTTGAGAGGCTTCTTCGATGGTTTCGTAAAAATCAGGGGCTTTGTTACCCAAAAAACCATACCATGTCCCAAAACTTGCCCAGTCGTCTGAATAAACTTGGTCTGGGTGTGCCGGTAGCTTCGGGTCTTCTTTATACCGTTTGTTGTAGTCAGGCAGAGATGTTATACCCAGATTTATTGCCGCTTGAGACGCTTCTTCAATTGTTTCGTAAAAGTCTGGGGCTTTATTACCCAAAAAACCATACCATGTCCCAAAATTTGCCCAGTCGTCTGAATAAACTTGGTCTGGGTGTGCCGGTAGCTTCGGGTCTTCTTTGTAGCATTTTTTGTAGTCAGGCTGAGATGTTATACCCAGACTCATTGCCGCCTGAGACGCTTCTTCGATTGTTTCGTATTTATCCATTATCCTTCTCCGCTAATAAAGTGTTTTTTACCTTATCCTCTAACCTTTTTAATTCTTTACGTATTTCGCTTGGGGGCTTAGAAAGATAGCCTTTATGAGACTTTATCGACTTATGATGTGCTGCATTTCCTATAAATACAGGGCCAATCCCAGCTTCCTCCAAGCGATTTATATAGGCATATCTATGTCCATGGTCGGTTGTGCCTAAATCCTTACTAACAACCAAACCTATACGTTCAACAGCTTTTTGGTGTTTTTTAACAAAAGAATCGATTGAGTAGGGATCGCCATATTGATTTGTAAAAACAAAAGGATGGTCTCGCTTTTCATTAGGTTTGATCCATTGGGTTTTTAGATATAACAACCAGTAAAAGTAAAAAACTTCACCTGCTGACGGTTCAAACCAATGCACAACCATGAAATTATCCTTTGACGAGCTTAGTTTTGGGTTTTTCCAGCCAGCATGTATTTTTTTTGATTTTTCGTATTTATTGCGAGGTGTCATTCTGTAGTTTTTTGCTAATGTCTCCTTACGAGTTTCACGACACCTATATGTGCGGTCAGTTGGTGATATACCATTTACAGGATGATAGATCTTTACGTAGGCTGAATCTGGATTTTCAGGATCAGGTTGAATATCTCCGAACCAAAGATGAAAAGGCTCAGAAACCCTTAACCCACCGTAGTGCATAAGAATCGTAATTAAAATATCTCTTAGCTCTAGCCGCTTATAAGCCGGTGCAGTGGGCAAATTACCTGGCTTTATAAAGCCCTTATGAATCAAATCATCTGCGCAGTCATCAGGGAATCTGTTTTTTGCATGGTTATCATAAGTGCCTCTTGTGTCTTGTTCATAACGAATATTTCTAGATTGTTTGTTTTGTTCCATCGCTGATTTATCCGACCATGTATGACTTAGGAAAGAACTTGAGTTTTTATGAGAATAAGCTGCCCAATTTAACCGTTCTTCATGACTTGTTGCTTCTCGCCAGGGGTTAAGGTTATCCCTATTGCTTAGTCCCTTTCTTTTACAAAGCCAGTCTGAAAATTGGGTGACATAAGAAATGATTTTATTGGCATTTTGAATACTTTTAATTGGCCAGCGGAGTCCGCTTGAATCTTCACCATGCTCGTTAACGGTACCTATAAAAAGCTTTTCTGAAAAAGCTTCAAATAGATCCGCAGGTCTCTTGTAATAAGTTTGATTGAATTGAGTAAACTCAAGCAGTAAACAAATTGATCGTGCACTAGCATCAAGCCAAGATTGGCTCTTAGTTCTTTTAAACACAGAATAATCTAGATACGACTTTAAAACTCCCTCATCTGAAAAAATGACGGCTAACTTGATTTGTTTATCATCTTCAATATGTACGGTAGCTCGGATAGTCAGAGGGTAACGCATAAGAATCGAAGCTCCTATAATCATACTTTATAGTATAGTTATAAGGGGGATTTTTGGAAGTCAATAGCTTTACTGCGTATGCGTACAGTGTTGCAGTGCGATTTAATCTCAAATATATGGTGAAATAGTATGGAATGTAAGGGGGTGATACTCGCAGAAGGTGCATTTGTTCCATGAGCAACCGTTTGTAACTTGTAATATCAGGCTTTTCCATTCACTTGGTGGACGAAATACGGGTTCTATATACTCTAAAGGATACATATTGATCTCTTATTTAT
>Ga0209184_1000946_pt1 | contig 23488 bp, 19 predicted proteins | sample EN8Hudsemesocosm_2_FD_184627 | JGI IMG/M metagenome (GOLD analysis project Ga0209184, IMG submission 184627) | Methane-oxidizing microbial communities from mesocosms in the Hudson Canyon - EN8C Hudson Canyon (SPAdes) (version 2) | ecosystem: Environmental > Aquatic > Marine > Cold seeps | place... | reverse complement strand
TAGGCAAGATGTCAAGGCCAGGGTTGGACAAAATTAGCCCTTTAATACTGGCCACCAACGTTAGGGTTGCAGAAAGCGCACCTGATAATTGTTAGCGCTGGGGCCGGGATCGCTAATCTCCAGGGCTATATGGATGGGGGTTTGAACTGGCATCATAGTGAGCCCGGCCGCTTCTCCGGCTAAATATTCGTGGGCGTGAAATACCCGGTGGGCCACCACTTTTTCATTTTTATCGCTGAAGGTGAGTGACAGTTGCGGAAAGGCTTGCGGGTATTGAGCGCCGTTAATAAATAACACATCAACCACCAGAGCATCTTTAAAGCGAGTGTGGGAACTCACTTGCGGGCTGGCCGTGGTGCGGATGCTGGCCAGGTCATAGCTGGATGGCAGGGTGCACTTTAAATGCTGGCACGCTACCTGGTAAAAAGGTCGTAAGTTATCCTGGCGTGCCCATTGGTTGAAATTAAAATAAGCACTTTGTGCCATGAGCAAAACCGCGAGCAATAAACTGGCGGTTAACCAGATGAGCATTTGGCGTTTTTTGGTTTTTTGCGGCAGGCTTAAGTCCAGCGGATCCACTTCAATGTAGCTAAAAGAGGGTTTGATGGTGTTTAGTGTAGCGGCAAGGGGCTGCTGGATTGGGGCGCCTTTTTTAGGCGTGTTTACTTGTGGCTTTTCTGGTTCATCGCTTTCATCTAGCAGCGCTTGGGCCCATGCTTCGTCTGAGTCGTCGTCCTTTTCTATGGTGTCGTGTAGTTTTTCACCGTCGCTGAAAAACGGGTCTTCGTAGTTTTTATCATTTAGAGATAAAAAATCTTCGTTAAATTCAGGGGCTTTGGTTTGCTCTTCTAGATAGCCGCTGTCGTCGATGAGTCCTTGATTGTCGTCAATTAAGCCATTGTCATCGTCAATCAAGGCATATTCATCATCGATTAAATCGGGGTCTTCATCATCAATGAGTGGGTTGTGATCCATTCGATTGACTGTAGGTTCGTTGGGTTCATTGCTTGATGCGTGCATATCCTGGGTAAAGGTCTCGGCGTCATCGTGAATCAACTCACTATCCGCAACCATTTCTTGATTGATGACCAGTTCGTCATGGGCTTGGGCCAGGGTATCGTCACTGGTGGCAAATAGGTCATCCAGTATCGGGTCGTGAACCAGAGCATCAACAGGTTTTTTATCTGAACTTTTTTTTGGGGGGGGCGCAGGTTTATTGTCTGTCACCTGATTTTGTTTAGCTGGAGCTTGCTTAAACAAATCGTGAGTTCGATCGTCTTGCACGGTGGCGGTGGGCTCGGACACCTTTTGAAAATGATCACTGGCGCGAAACACATGCAAGCAGGCACCACAACGCACCGCCCCCTTGGCCACCTTTAATTGGCTAGGGGTGATGCGAAATGTGGTATCACATTTGGGGCACTGAGTTATGCGAATCTGTTCCATGTCTTTATTATTAGTATATGTCCGTTATTAGCAATGCCTTGCTGGTTAAATAGTGACGGGCTTGGTCTAAATAGCCAATTTATAAGGCCATAATAAACCGACCTAACTAGCTAGTGTGCCTGCGGGCGGTCACACGTATCCAGCCATCTTCTTCGTCCACCCCTAAAATGTCGCACTGACCTTCATAGGCATCCACCACTTCTTGAGCCTGGCTGGCCAGAATACCCGACAACACTAAGTGCCCGCCCGGTAATAGGTAAGACAGAATTGCGTCTTTTAGTTCAACCAATGGGCCGGCCAGAATATTGGCCAGTACCACTTCTACCTGAGTGGCCGGAGCATCCTCAGGTAAATACAGTTCTATATCCTGCTCTTTAATGTTGTTGCGCTGCGCATTTTCACCGCTGGCTAATATGGCTTGTGGGTCGATGTCGATGCCCACCATGTGCTTGGCCCCCAGCAACAATGCCGCTATGCCCAGTATGCCGCTGCCACAGCCAAAATCCACGATGCGTTTATCGGTGAGCTCAAACTGATCCAGCCAGCGTAGGCACAGCGCGGTGGTGGCATGGGTGCCGGTGCCAAACGCCAAACCCGGGTCCAGTTTTAAATTAACTGCATTTGCATCTTTAGGCTCGCGCCAGCTGGGGCAAATCCACAGGCGTTGGCCAAACTGCATGGGTTCAAACGTGTCCATCCATTCGCGAACCCAGTCTTTGTCTTCCACTAGTTCTATTTTGTAGGGAGGGAAATCTTGCTGGGTTTCGTTTTTATAAAGCTCGGCCAATTGCTGCATTTGCTCACCCAAGGGCTGCTCGGCATCAAACAGTGCCACTAGCGTGACCTTGTTCCACAAAGGAGTGGTGCCTAACTTGGGTTCGTATATGGGTTGGTCGGCGCCATCACGCATGGTGACTGCTTGGGCGCCTATGGCCATGAGCAGGTCTTCCAATTCTGAGGTTTGGGTGGCGCTTACTTCTAATATGGCTTGAATCCAGGACATAACTGCTTTGCTTGTTGGTGGCAATTTTAAGGGGGCCATAATAGCCATTATGGGCCTGGGAATCCAGCCCTGGCTTTGCCCCAAGGCTATAGTTGATGGGGGGTGCGTGGTGTTAGGGTTATTTATCCAATTGTTTAAGCGCTGCCGCTAAGGCGAACTCGTAACCTTGTACCCCTAAGCCACAGATGACACCCACCGCCACATCACTGAAATAACTGTGAGCCCGAAATGCTTCACGGGCATGCACGTTAGAGATATGCACCTCAATGAACGGGATATTAACCCCCAGTATGGCATCGCGAATGGCCACACTGGTGTGTGTGAACGCCGCTGGGTTGATAATAATAAAGTCTATGTCTTCACCACGAGCTTCATGAATGCGTTCGATAATTTCGTATTCGGCATTACTTTGAAACGACAGCAAATGGTGGCCTTTGGGTTGCGCGATGGCCACTAAATTTTTATGCACATCATCCAGGGTATCGGCACCATAAATTTCGGGCTCGCGAGTGCCCAATAAATTTAAATTGGGGCCATGTAACACAAGAATGGAAGCCATAGTCTGCACTTAAGTTAAAAGTTGGAAAGATGCCAGTGTGCCTAAAGCGCTAATAACTGTCTAGGGCATATGGCGATGCAAAATTTATGAGTCGGGTAGATAAAGTTGCACGTTGTTACGCCCTTGCCGTTTAGCTTCGTATAGGGCTTCATCGGCTTGCTCGATGATGCTGTCGCTGTTGTCACCGGTAAAGCTGCACACCCCGCAAGAAAAGCTTACCTTAAATTCGGTATCGCCGGCGCTGTGTTCCAGTTGGCTAAATACTTCGCGAATATCATTCATCACGTGTAGCGCATCCTCTCCCTTGGTATCGGGCAGAATTACCGCAAATTCTTCCCCTCCGTAGCGGCCAATGCTATCGGTTTTACGCAGTCTTTGTTTTAAAAATAACGACAAGGCCGAGATCACTTTATCTCCCACCGGGTGGCCATAGTTGTCGTTCACCTTTTTAAAGAAGTCTATGTCCACCATGGCAAAACACACTTGGCTATTATTTTCACGGGCCTTGCGACAAGCCTGCTGTAAGCGATCGAGAATATGGGTGTGATTAAATAAACCGGTGAGGCTGTCCCGCACAATCAGGTTGTTTAAAACTCTGGCCCGTTGCCCACGGTTTTGTACGGTGGTGGCCAAATGAGCTGGATCGATGGGCTTGGTTAAAAAGTCATCCCCACCTCGGCTCATGGCTTTTAATTGAATGTCTTTATCGTCTTCGGCAGATAAGAAAATAATGGGCAGGCGCAAGTACTCAGCCTGTTGGCGAATCACCGCCGCCAGTTCGGTGCCGGTGCAGCCTGGCATGTACATGTCCATGACAATGATCTCGGGTTCAAAATCTTCCATGGCATGTAAAATGTTCATGGGGTCGGTGACCACATGGGTAATCATGCCTGCCTGGGTTAGGGCTTTTTCGCAGAACATGGCCTGACTGCGGGAGTCATCCATGATTAAAACCCTGTATGGCTCAAACGGTGCAGCGGAATAATATTTTTCCACTGAACGAATTAGTTGCGGCACCGCCGGGCGCACAAAAAAGCGTTCACCGCCGGCACGACAAGCGGCCAAGCGTTGCTCCAAAGACGCACTGTGTTCATTGGTGAGGAATATCATGGCCCCAAGAGGGCTATTTTGATCTTGTGTGCTGGTTTGTTGCTGGCTCCACGAATGTAAAAGGTCAATGCCCTGGCCGTTGCCTTGAAAGTGAATGTCCACTATGAAAGCACTGGCTTCATATTGAAGAGTTAGCTGTTTGAAATGATCTTGGTTTTTCACAACTTGGCTGTTGATATCAAAGTGGTTTAATTGCTCGGTGAGCTTGTTGGCCATATCGGTATTCACCGCCAAGAATACCGGCTTTTTATTGGGGATGTGGTGATCAACATTGTGGTCACTGTCATTGCGGCGTAGAGAATTCTGTCCCAGCTGGTAGATGCTGGCATGGAGGTTTTTAAGGCTGGTCTTATCATTCAATAGCTCGGGCTGCTGAATGACAATGAGTTGATCTTCTATTTCGTGGGCTAAATCCAGTAAGCGTTTTTCACCAAAACGCTGGGCGCGTCGAATCAGGTTATCTGTTTCATGGCGTAATTCTTCGACATTTTCCGATGTGAGCGGGTGTTCATGCATGATGCGCCAGCGATTTAATATCACCCGCACTTGGTTGGTCACCCGATTGGCAAAGTGTCGCTTTAAAGCATCTGTGGGCCGTTCTTTTTCAGTGTGGCTCATGGGTCCGTCTTGGGTCGGTGCGATTAAGTGCCTCTATTTACTCTAGCAAGGATTCGAGCAAGTGTTTGCCATCTAAACTATTAAATACCTCAAGACCGACTAGCCTTTATTAGGTAAGTGACGTTTGGAATGGATGAATGGCCAATCAAGGATGCTCCCGTGTGCCCCTGCGTGTCTTGAGCATGCCATTTGTGATGCTGTTAATGATTTGCCTGGTGATGGCACAAGGGGGCGCTAAACTCATCACCCCTAAACTGTTGGCCAGTGCGCAAAAAACCTACGGTGGGGGCATAGATAAAAAACTACGCAGCTGGGGAGAGTTACTGGGGGAGTCCCAACAAGCTAAAGAGTTGGACAAACTCAGACAAATTAATCATTATTTTAATCAACAGATCACCTTCATCAGCGACAAAAAACACTGGCACAAAGAAGACTACTGGGCCACTCCCCTTGAGACCCTGGCTAGCGCTGGGGGCGACTGTGAAGATTATGTGATTGCCAAGTACTTCTCACTCATTCACTTGGGGGTCGATCAAAAAAAACTACGCATTACCTACGTGAAAGCCCTCAAACTGAATCAGGCCCATATGGTGTTGGCTTATTACGCCAAACCCAAGAGCGACCCGCTGATTTTGGACAATATTAATCAAACCATCATGCCAGCCTCCCGGCGTCGCGATTTAGCACCGGTTTACAGTTTTAATGGTTTGGGCATGTGGCTGGAACGGATGCGTGGCAGTAGCATTAAAATGGGAGACCCCAATCGTTTAAACATGTGGGTGGACTTGCTAGTGCGTATGGAAGAGCAGGGTTTACAGGTACTACTGAATGCTGATTAAAATTTTGCGATGCCAATCAAAAATGTTAAGACCAATAATATTAAAAATTAATAAACCGCCAGGGCAGGATTTAATATGAGCATTCGTCGACAGCTAGCCCTGTGTATAGGCTTGTTAATGTTACTGATCATGAGCGGCAATCTGGTCATTAATGTACTGCAACTACAAAGTAATTATGAACAACAACTCAAAGCCCGTGCTGATGAGACCGCCACCACACTAGCCCTTAGTATGAGTCACAGCGCCTTGCTGGAAGACGATGCCGCGTTACGCTCCATGGTGGATGTGGTGTTTGATCGTGGTCACTTTGCGCAAATTCGTTTTGATTATCTGGATTCGGATCGCTCTGTTGTGCGTGATGCCGAGCAGGGCCTGGCACCGAATGTTCCAAAGTGGTTTAAAAACGCAATGAAACTCTCCGCCGGTGCTGCCCGCGCCCACGTGAGCCAAGGCTGGCAACAGCTGGGTTACCTAACCGTGACGCTTCACCCTGGGGCCATGTATTTACAATTGTGGCGCCTGGTACAGGCAGAAATTGCCTGGTTTGGGTTGATGTTATTTGTGGCGGTGTATGGCTTAAGGTTGGTTTTACACTGGCAGCTGCAACCTTTGAAGCAAGTGTTAACCCTGGTGGATAAACTGGCTCATAATCAGTTTTCGCACATCACCGAGCAGCCCAAGGCGCGGGAACTGAAATCTTTGGTAAACAGCATGAATGCCTTAAGTGATCGCTTGCACCAGAGTTTTGTGGCCCATGGCGAAACCGTTTCCCGCTTGCAGCAGGATAACTTTAACGATCATTTAACCGGGTTAAACAATCGCAAGGGCTGGGAGCGGTTTTTACTGGATCACATGAAAGACGATAACTTTAGTCGCGGCTGGATGGCGTTGCTGAATGTGGAAAATCTCAGCCAGTTAAATACTCAGCAAGGCAAGAGTTTAACCGATGAATTACTGGCGCAAATTGGCTGGCAATTAACGCACGAAAGCTTATTGAGTCACGAACATGTGTGTGTGTCGCGCACCAGCGGTGGTGAGTTCTGGATTTTCTGTCCCGACCCGTTAGACGACAAGTATGTGCAGCGCATTAAGACCATCGAGAAAAACCTATTACATTTATCTTTGCTTCAGCAGTATCAGGGGCAAATATGTATGGCGGTGTTACCTGTGCATGAGGTGCTGTCACCCTCTAGCCTAAAACATCAGCTAGACCTGCTACTAGGGCGAGCCCGCACTCAACATGTGGGATTGCTGGTGGGTGAGGTGGAAGAACACACCATTATTAACTGGCAGCACTGGCGACAAAAGCTCGAGGAGGCCTTGGCTAAGGGCAGTATTGAGTTGTACCGCCAGCCCTTGTTTAACCCTAAGGGGGGTATGTTGCAGCAAGAAGTACATTGTCGATTAATGTGTGTGGGCGAGGCCTCCATGGCCGCCGGGTTATTTTGGCCCATGGTGGAAAAGCTGGCCCTGGCCACCGCCTTCGACCGTTTAATCGTGGAGAAATGGCAGCTGCATTTTGATCAACACCCCCATAGTGGCGATTGGGTGTTAAATCTGTCGGGCAAGAGTTTAAATGACGAAAGTTTTTGTCATTGGCTTGAGCAAGTTTTGTCCAGTGAGCAAAAGCAGGCTTTGATCATTGAATTCAGTGAATACACTCTGGTGCACAGTAGTGATCGTGCTCGTACCTGGTTAGGTCATATCACCCAGCAAGGGGTGCGCTTAAGTGTTGACCATATTGGTACCTCGGGGAAAAGCTTTGGCTTCCTGGCGCGCTTCCCCTTGTATCAGGGTAAGGTTGAGCGACGCTTTATTCGTGATATACATGAACACAAGGAAAATGCCTTTTTTGTGGCGGGTATGGTGCAGGTTTTTCACGCCCAGCAAACCCTGTGTTTTGCCGAAGGAGTAGAAAGTGATCAGGAAAAAATGGCGTTGCTGGAGTTAGACGTGGATGGGGTCATGGGTTATGGCTTACAGAAGCCGGCGTTATTTTAGTTAATTGCCGACTGTAAGGTGCGCTGGCTAATTGATGAGTTAGCGGCTGATTGAAAGCATGTATTTGTAAATAGCCGGTAAGTTCTCTTTGTAAGCCGTGTGGGCTATTTGATGAGTTAGCGGTTGATTGAAAGCATGTATTTGAAAATAGCCGGTAAGTTCTCTTTGTAAGCCGTGTGGGCTATTTGATATAGTGGGCTGATTGAAAACATGGAGCCCAACTATGCGCAGCCTGTTCATTTGTTTAAGTTTGTTTTGTTCATTTAATGCCGTTGCTGAACTTACCCTGGAGTCCCCCAGAGTGCGAGCCATGCCGCCCAGTGTCAGCAATACCGCCGCATTTTTCACCATTCACAATAGCGGCAAGCAGGATATTCGTCTCACCTCTGTCAGCACCTCTGCCGCTTCTAAGAGTGAATTCCACCAACATGCCATGAGTGACAAGGGGGTTATGTCCATGTCACAAGTGCACTTTATCGATGTAAAAGCGGGACATTCGTTTGAATTTAAAAGCGGCGGCCACCATGTAATGATCATGGGGCTAAACAAGCCGTTGCGTCCGGGTGAGCATATCCAGCTTATCTTGCAGGATAACCACAAAACACAATACCCGTTTGAGGTGCCGGTCATGTCTATTATGGCGGCGCAAAAAATGGAAAAAAATAAACATACCCACCATTAAACATGAGTATAAAAATGAAATCGGGCAGTGAGCAATTGGAAAGATTTTTAGAGGCAGGCTGGGTCATGCGTATTCTGGTGGCGGCCCTAGCAGTTTATTTACTGCTCTCGGTTATCTTTGGCATTTTTTGGAGTTCTGAGCCAGAGCCTTTTCTGGTGAGCGAAGTGGCGGCGCAACATGCCCAGCAAAATAGCAGCACAGTGACTACGGGTTACACCACCACTGTGGCACTGATGACAGTAACTAAAACCTTACTGGATAAAAGTGGCGGTTATCTAAGCAATGATGTGTTTCCACCAGGGGCATGGCTAGACAATATTCCCCGTTGGGAGTTTGGAGTGTTGGTACAAGTACGTGATTTAAGTCGCGCTATGCGTAAGGACTTTAGTCGCAGTCAGAGCCAGAGCACAGAAGACCTGGATTTATCCATCGCCGAGCCGCAATTTCATTTTGATAGTAATTCCTGGGCCTTACCCGATACCGAAGGGGAGTATCGCCGTGGCATCGACAAATTAAATGCCTATGTATTGCGCCTGGCCGATACCAACAGTGGCCAGTCTCAGTTTTATGCCCGTAGCGATAATTTACGCCAATGGTTAAAAGACGTGGAGACCCGTTTGGGCTCATTGTCACAACGGCTCAGCGCCAGTGTAGGGCAAAAGCGCCTCAATATCGATTTAGCTGGTGATGCGGCGGCTCAGCAAAGCACAGAAAACGAAGGGGAGTTTGAAGTGAAAACCCCTTGGTTGGAAATTGACGATGTGTTTTATGAGGCGAGAGGCACGGCCTGGGCCCTGATTCATTTTTTAAAGGCCATGGAAGTGGACTTTGCCGATGTGTTGCACAAAAAGAACGCCCTAGTGAGCGTGAAGCAAATTGTGCGGGAACTGGAAGCCACTCAGCAAAGTATCTGGGCCCCCATGATCCTAAATGGTGACGGTTTTGGCATGACTGCTAACCATTCACTGGTAATGGCCTCTTACATCGCCCGCGCCAATGCGGCGATCATTGACTTACGTGAACTGCTGGCTCAGGGTTAATTAGATTTGGGGATTCACCCTGCACTAAAAGGAGGCGATCCAGGCGCCTCTTTACTTTAATTTCTGATTTTCAACAAATCTTGTAAGACATTTGCCAATGCCTCAACAGATTAAAAATTCTCTTCTACACTCAATTTAGACGCTTAAATTTGAGTTGGAGAGATGTATGGATACATCAGAATACCTGGCATTTGTGAGTGATTTAGAAAACCGTCTGCAGACCCTGCAAAAAAATTATATCGCCCAGCAAGACGAAAATGCCCAATTGGTGGGGCCACTATTGGCCATTACCATGTTAGTGAAAAGTGAATTATTGCCCTTTGCCCGTGACCGTTACCTGGCCATAGTGGATGGCCCGCAATGGAAGGTGGCCGAAGACCATGTCTTGGCATTAAGGGATGATGTGGAGTTTATGCTGGCGGGTCCTGTGGTGTATCACAATCGCCATGTGGGTTAGAGCTGTGTTTTGCCAGGCAAAAAAATAGCAGGCTAAAATAAAGCAGCCTGCCATTTCACCTGCATTTAACTGTAAATCCTTAGCCTAGTTCGGCGCGGGCTACAATTTCCTTCATGATTTCATTGGTACCAGCATAGATTTTCTGCACTCGGCTATCGGCCCAGGCGCGCGCGATGGGGTATTCGGTCATGTAACCGTATCCACCGTGCAGCTGCACACATTCATCCATTACCTTGCACTGTAAATCTGTGGTGATTTGTTTTAAACCAGCAGCCGTTGGGATAGTAAGCTTTTTATCCAAATGCAGCTCTAAACAGCGATCGGTATACACACGCAAAGCATTGGTTTCAGTAATAATCTCGGCCATTTTAAAACGGGTATTTTGAAATTTAGAAATTGATTTACCAAACGCTTTACGTTCCTTTATGTAGTCTTTAGTCCACTCAATAGCTGCTTCACAAGCGGCAATGGCCGTGAGTGCTACCAATAAACGCTCCTGCGGTAATTCCTGCATGAGTGCCATAAACCCGGTGCCTTCTTTTCCACCCATAAGGTTTTCAGCGGGCACTTTCACATTGTCAAAAAACAGTTCAGAAGTGTCCTGTGCTTTCATGCCCACCTTATCCAGGTTACTGCCTTTGGAAAATCCTTCCATGCCATCTTCAATCAAGAACAAGCTAATACCAGCAGCCCCTTTAGACGGGTCCGTTTTGGCCACCACTATGACCACATCTGCCATTTGGCCATTGGTAATAAAGGTTTTTGAGCCATTTAATACATAGTGATCGCCATTTTTTATGGCGGTGGTTTTTATGTTTTGCAAATCGGAGCCGGTACCGGGTTCGGTCATGGCAATGGCGCCAATCATTTCGGCACTGATTAATTTGGGAATGTAATTCTGTTTTTGCTCTTCTGTGCCCCAGTTTAAAATGTAAGGCATGATGATGTCGCTGTGCAGTGGCCAGCCTATGCCAGAACAACCGGCGCGCGCGATTTCTTCCATCACCACCGTACTGTAGCGAAAATCACAACCTAGGCCGCCATAGGCTTCTGGTGCGGTAGGGCATAAAAACCCCATCTCGCCCGCCTTTGTCCACAGTTCGCGGCTTACTTGGCCATCTTTTTCCCACTGGGCATGAAAGGGCACGGCTTCTTTTTCTAAAAATTTACGGCAGGTGTCGCGAAAACCTTCAAGGTCGCTGTCAAAAAGAGTACGTGGAATCATATCTGCCTCGGGTTGTTATTTTATTAATGGGTCGATGTAACACCCCTTCAGTGTCGCAGTGAGGCTCAATGGGCTCAATGGCGATTTCCGCCAGAGTGAATGGCGAAATCAGGCAGGAAATCAGCTGCTAACGCTTTGAGTTATGGGTATTGGAGGGTTGGCGGCCTTGAAAAGGCGCTAGCAGTTTGATTTTAAAGGCAAAAGATTGGTCCGGTGCCTATTTGAGAATTGGCACCGGAAAAAGACTAAAGGGGTGGTTGAATTGGCAGAAAAATTACTCGCCGCTCCCTTCACCCAAGCGGTAATCTCCTGGGGTAACCCCAGTCCATTTTTTGAAGGCGCGGTGAAAGGTACTGGGTTCGGTGAAACCCACCCTGAGGGCGATTTCATTAATGCTGAACTTATTTTCACTTAAATAATAAATAGCCATGTCGCGACGCACTTGATCTTTAATGGCCTGGAAGGAGGTTTGTTCTTCTTTTAAACGGCGACGCAGTGTTTGCGTGCTGTTGTTTAATTGAAACGCCACGGATTCAAAATCAGGCATTTCTTCGCCGCTGCTCACTTCTAAAATACGGCGAACCTGAGCATTGATGCTGGCGGTATTATTGGGTTTCACTAAAAATGCGTAGGGTGCCTCTTTCATGATGCCTGGCAAATCACTGCGGTTGCGAATAATGGGCAAATCTAGGTATTGTTGCTCAATACGCAGCAAGGTTCTTGGCATGTTAAATTTATGCTCGCCATAAAAAAATAAGTGAAACTCTGCCGCATGTTTGGGTTTGTCATAAGCAAACTCGGCCACCTGAATGGGGATGCGTTTGCCGGTTAACCAGCAACTTAATCTGTGCCACAACACCAGTTGATATTCGGTGAGGTATTGCTGTCTATTTAGGCAAGGGCGGCGTTCGTTAACCACCAAAGCACCACCCGCTTCACCGGCTTCATACTGAGTGTGCAGTGCCATGTCGAACAAACTGTAATAACGGGTGCCCATTTCTAGCGCTTCGCCTAAAGTAGCGCAGGGAATTATAAGCTGGCACAGAGTACGAAAGGTGCCGATACGGGAAGGTTTGTCGTCTTGCCCCAAAAACTCATCTTGCATCTCGAAAGCCAGAATTCGCATGAGCTTGGATAACTTGTCCGGATAGACCCGGGCTTTGGGCTCTTCCAGTATTTCAGTGCCAATACCGGCCTTGGCCAGCAGCGCTTTGCCGTCGTGACCTTGGGCAACGGCTCCCGAAATGGCGGCACGAACATAATGACTGGCAATGGTAGAGGTTTTCATGAAAAAAATGGAACCCGTTGTTGTGAGAGCGCATTTGCGGTGGACATAATACGAAATCAGCACAAGAGTGCAATAGCGGGGGCTTGATGAGAAGGCCCAAGGGCGCAAGCGGGGCCCGCCAGTGACTACATTTTAATGCTGCCTGAGTGCTCTAGGGGGCCATGACTCCCCCGTATTTTACCCCAGATAACCATGCCATTTCCCGGTGCCAGGTAGCCAGGTCTTCCTTATTAAATTGATTTAAATGGTGGTGTCCACAGGCCCGCGCCATGACCTGCATTAACTCGGTACTGGCGTTAAAAAAATTATGGAGTTGTTGGGCCGATTTATCCACATTGAGTTTTTGTCGTAAGTCTTTTTTCTGGGTGGCAATGCCCGCTGGGCAGTTATTGGTATTACACATCCTAGCTGCCACGCAGCCGATGGATTGCATGGCGCTGTTGGCAATGGCGATGCCGTCGGCACCCAGGGCCATGGCCTTCACAAAATCCATGGGCAACCGCAGGCCACCGGTGATGATTAAGGTCACCCGCCCGCTGGCTCCTTGCTCATCCAGGTAGCGCCGTGCGCGGGCTAACGCCGGAATGGTGGGCACGCTAATGTGGTCGCGGAATATCTCAGGTGCCGCTCCGGTGCCGCCCCCGCGGCCATCTAAAATGATGTAATCGGCCCCCGCATCCAGGGCAAATTGAATGTCTTTTTCAATATGGTTGGCACTGAGTTTAAAGCCAATGGGAATGCCCCCTGTGATATCTCGCACGTGTTGGGCAAATTGTTTAAAATCCTCCACTGTCACTAGGTCTTTGAAAGTAGGCGGGGATACGGCTGGCTCTCCTTCGGGGATGCCACGCACTAAGGGAATTTTACCCACATTTTTACTGCCCGGCAGGTGCCCGCCGGTACCGGTCTTGGCCCCTTGCCCGCCTTTAAAATGAAAAGCCTGCACGGATTTTAATAACTCTTCTTTGTAGCCAAATTTGGCGCTGGCCAGTTCATAAAAATAACGGGAGTTTTCATTATGCTCTTCACTCAGCACCCCCCCTTCACCTGAGCAAATGCCGGTGCCTGCCAGTTCGGCACCGCGGGCCATGGCGGTTTTGGCCTCTTCCGAAAGAGCGCCAAAACTCATGTCGGAGACAAAGAGCGGAATCTTTAATACCAGAGGTTTCTTGGTCTGAGGGCCGATGACCAGCTCGGTTTCCACTAACTGGTCTTCCATTAAGGGTTTGCTGGCCATCTGTGCCACCATTATTTGCAAGTCATCCCACTTGGGCAGCTGGTACTGTGGCACCCCCATAGCGCTCATTTGCCCGTGATGACCCAGCTTGGACAGGCCTTCCTTGGCCAGTTGATGAATAAAGGCCACGCTGGGCTCTTCCTGGGTGGGCACAGCTTCGGGTAACAAAGTGGCCTCAATTTTTCGCCCTGGCCCCTCTTTTCCCACTTGCTCAGTGGTGAATTGTTTGTGGCTGCCATCGCAAAACGGCGCATTGTTGGTGTGTTTGCAGGCGCATAAGTAGGCATCCCCGTCCTCTTCGCCGATGAAGGCCATGGGGGTAAATTCGGTGCCCTTGTGGGAGCCATCGCAGAAGGGCTGTTGTTGGGAGCGGCCACAGCGGCAGAAGTAGTACTCTTGGCCTTTTTTAAGGTCAGCTTTCTTGGGTTTGTTGTCTGCAATGATGGGCTTTGCCATGTGATTTCCCGCTGTGAATCTAGGTCTTACCAGTATAGGCAGGAAATGGCTGGCCGTTGTAAAGGAGGAGTTCAGCCCCAGCTAAGGGGCTAGGTAGGCTGCTGGAGGAGTCTAGAAATAATACTTCTTTTTCATATCGGTATTGCGTTTCACATAAGCCCTTAATCCATAGCCATTTTTTTTGTCGATGTCTAATAGCTCAACTAGCAGCTTTTTGGCGTGTAAAACGTCCAGAGCCTCCATGGCAAAGGCAGGTTGCACTTCACTGGCATGGCGCATGTGGATTATTGCCTGTTTAAGTTGTTTTTTTCCGTGCATGTATAACAAGGACTGTGCATATTCCAGCTGCACGTTGGGGATTTTTTTATCCAATAACGTGACTTTTTGATAATACTCGTCAACCGTTTGTGCGCTTGCGCCATAGGTGAGTTGGCCCATGAGCTTGCCCAATTTGCGTACGATGCCTGCGTCCATAGACCCTTGGGCTGCCAGTACAAACACGTTTTGTGGGTCATCCAAATTTAGCTCAACCAAAGCTTGCTGCATCTTGCCCACATAATTTCGCGCCAACACAATGGGGGCTGATATCTCTTCGCTTAACCTGGCCATGGAAAAAAAAGCAAAAAACCGAGTCATGCTGTCATAGCGAGTAAAGTCTTTGGATTTTTCATGGCGATTCAATACGTCTTCCCATAGGGCATGGCGTTTGTCGATATCGGGTTCCAGCCGTGAGGCGTAGGTGGTTTGTGAATAAAAGGCCACGCCATGACCAATGGGCCCCAGGCTATAACCCAGTTGAGTGGCCTGCTGAAAGTCTCCGATAAAAAAAGCAATCCACGCGTCTTGCAGGGTAGTCACCACCTGATTAAGTGATTGCTTATTGGGAATGCTGGCCTCTAAAGTTGGGTTGTTTCTTAATAGATGGGCCACATGGGCCACATTGGGAAAGGCATAGTCGGTGGCACGGTGAAAATACTGCCAGTTCTTTTTAAGGTCGGCACGGCTTAACTGGAAGTCCTTATTGTCAAACGGGTATTCACGCCATTGATCTTTATAAATCAAATCATGGGCCGGATTCTGGCCAAAACACAAAGAGCTTAGTAACAGTAAAAACGCAGCCGTTAACAATGATGCTTTCAAGAGAGGTCCCTTCTTGTATTATTTTTATGCAATCAGTATATGCACAGCTAAAATATACAACAAGGGAATAACGCGTCAGTTTTGGCTCTTATAAAGCAATCATTTCTTATTGGCCGATGGCGCCCCACAGGGATTCTACTTTCTGGCGAATCTGCTCATAGCGAATGTTTTCGCAACTGGCAAAGCCGCCAAGCTGGCGCACCTTATAGCGGCTGAACATGGGCACACTGATGCCGGATAAAAATCGACAATAACTGTCTACTGATAATATCTGCGATGTTTTTGGCGCCAGGTGGTTTTTTAATGCTGAAAGATTGGTTATTAAAGTGTTGTCACCGGGCCAACGGGCTTGCTGTGAATACTCTAATTTAGCCACCTGCCCGCGGCACACGGAGCAGTGACCACAACTTGCTGGAGATTTCTGGTCGTCAAAATAGCGGGACAGCATGTGACTTAGGCAGGAATCCAGTTCAAAAAACCTGACCAGGCTGGCAATACGGGTAATTTCCTTTTTTTCCTTTTCTATAAAATAGTCATGGAGTTGCTGGGCTAATCCGGGCTGGTTTAACGCCTCAAGATCTATGCTAAATACTTCGGTGATGCGTTTACTTTGCAGTTCTATGAAGTTTTTATCTGCCAGGTATTCAAGGGCAGCCACAACTCTCTCTCGTGGAAATTGATGTGATTCATAAAGGCTTTCAAAATTAGGCTCTCCCCATATTTTTTTAAATTGACTGTGATTAAAAACAGCCTCTAAAAATTCTTGTCGCTCCTCTGAAAAGCCTGCCAGTGTCTGTGTTTTGTCCTGTAAAAACTTGTATTTAAACTCGGCAAAATACGCATACAAGGGTTTTATGATACCTAATAGTTCCAGCTGCACCAACAGGGTTTTCATGGGCAGTTGGCGTACGTTACTGGCATTGGACAGGCTTAAGCTTTGCAGCTCCCACTGACCGTTTTGGCACTCGTCACGCATGTTGTTTAACAGGTACTCGATACCGGAGAGCTCAGGGGTATCACCGTATACAAAATTTTCTACCGTATTGATGCCATCCAGGTTTGCAAGCGTAATGCAATTTGAGGGTTGTCCGTCACGGCCAGCGCGGCCAATTTCCTGGCTGTAGTTTTCGATGGACTTGGGTAAATCATGGTGAACCACAAAACGAATGTCGCTTTTGTCTATGCCCATGCCAAAGGCGATGGTGGCCACCACCACCTGAATGTGGCCCTGCATAAACTGGTTTTGAATGTGCTGGCGTTTGTCGCTATCAAATCCTGCGTGGTAGGCCTGGGCATTAATATGGTTGTCAGCTAAAAACTGCGCCACAGATTCGGCACTGTTTTGCAGAGTCACATACACAATGCCTGGGCCTGCTTGCTGGTGGATAATTTGCAATAGCTGAGTGTTTTTTTCAGCGGATGCCACCGGCATGATGGTTAAATCCAGGTTAGGCCGGTAAAACCCAGTTTGCACTATGTGCTGGTCTTCAATGGCAAACTTGGCCGCCATATCCCGCTTCACTTTTTTGGTGGCGGTGGCGGTTAATAGCAGTACCAAGGGTATATTGAGTTGCTGGCGGTAGCTGGGCAGTTTTAAATAATCTGGCCGAAAATTGTGACCCCATTCAGAAATACAGTGAGCTTCATCTACCACCAGCATGGACAAGGGCACCGAGCCAATAAAGGATCGAAAGCGCTCATTTTTAAACCGCTCCACCGACACCATTAGTATTTTAATCTTGCCCTGGCGTACATCACGCATGACTTGCTGGCTTTGCTCATAACTGAGACTGGAATCTATGCTGGCTGCAGGGATTCCCTTGGCGGCTAAAAACTCTAGCTGATCCTTCATCAAGGCCAGTAAAGGGGATACCACCAGCGTTAAATGGGGAAGTTGAGTAGCCGTAAGCTGGTAACATAAGGACTTGCCCGAACCGGTGGGAAACACCGCCAGAGATGAATGGCCGCTTAATAATTGTTCAATGGTTTGCTGCTGGCCGTGGCGAAACTCATCAAAACCAAAAGATTTTTTAAGAGCAGCCTTTATAGAGGTGGGCATGCATGGGTCCTAACGAGTGGTGGCAGGGCAGTGTAGAGCAAGCAATCGAGAAAACATACTACACTGGATCAATAAGCTGCTGGTTTAGCGATGGACTTTTAGCGACGACACTTTTATTCTCAGGGCTTGATTAGGGAGAGAAAAATGATTAAAAAAATATCTATGGTGATGGCACTGGCATTATCTGTACCCATGATGGCGCAAGCCGGTGGCGATGCGGCAGCCGGTAAAGCCAAATCGGTTATGTGTGCGGCTTGCCATGGTGGTAACGGCATTTCGGCTGTGCCCATGTACCCGAACCTAAAGGGCCAAAAGGCCGCTTATCTGGAGTCGTCTTTGAAGGCGTTTCGCGGTAAAACTCGTACTGGTGGCCAGGCTGCCATGATGTACGGCATGGCGGGTGCTTTGTCGGATGCTGATATTGCTAATTTGGCAGCTTATTACAGCGCTTTATAGTCATACCCTAACAGGCATTGAAGGTTCAATGCCTGTTAGTAACGCCTCACCTTAAACATTTAAGCTTCATTTTGAGTGTTTAAGCAAGGACCCCAAAATACGCGTTAAATCTCGTAACGAACTGCAATGTTCCACCCGTGAACAATAGGGCGAGTACTCACTCATAATAGAGTCCCCACTGTCCCAGCTAAAACGCCCCTCTGGGTTTAACCACAATACCCGCTGACTGCGCTGGTAAACCTGCTGCCATACCTGCGACTTACCATCCCCATTATTATTACGAGCGTCCCCTAACATAATAATCGTGGTCTTGTTGTCTATATCCTCCATGGCCAACTCCTGAAAATCTTGCAGAGCACGGCCGTAATCTGTGGGCATGTTGGCGCGACTGTTCATAATACCCGTGATGGCGGATTCCAAATCCTGTTTGGCGAAGTCGTCGGTCACTTCTGCTAACTCGCTGGCAAAAACAAACGAGCGTACTTTGGGTAATACGTCTTGCAAGCTGTATAAAAACAGTAATAAAAAACGTGCAGTGCGACTCACCGAGCCACTTACATCACACAACACCATAACTTTTGGGCGCTCGACGCGAGTGGATTTCCACTTGGTATGAAACAAAAAACCATCATAGGCGGCGTTGGCGGCGATGGTTTTGCGTACATCCAACAATCCCCGTTTACTCACTTTGCGGCGACGACTGTGCAAGCTGGCCAACTGTTTGGCGGCTTTTTTTACCAGGCGTAACATGAGTTGGTACTGGCTGTGATCTATGTTGCTCAGTTTTATTTTTTGCAGCGCGTCTTCTCTTAGTTGTGTGCCTTTTTCTTTGCTAAATAAAAGGTACTGTTGCTCCACAAAGTCTCTTACCTGTTGGCGTAAGGCATCTTGTTTATTCCGTAACTGAGTAACTAATTCAAGATTGTGATCGTCTTTGGCCAGTTCCATCAATTCCTTATTGAGCTGGCTATCCCCCAACGATTGCATGATGCGCATGGTGACCATGGGTTTCTGGGTGAAAATTTGCATTTGTGAGGCACCCGCCTCGGAGGCTGCGCCACTGATGGCCATTTGCAAAGCGATTTGATCATCACTCATGAGTTGCTGGGCAAGAGGGGACTGCAACGCACTGGCATCAGCTGCATTGGAATCTACTTGAGGCTGCATTACAGAGTCTGCCGCCGGTGTTAGTGGGCTATCTGCATCTTCGTTTTGCTCATGAGGGGCAGCCTGCGGTTTTTGCAAAGCAAAAAACTGGTCAAACAACATTGAAAATTGTGCTTGATGCGGCAAGCTTTTAGCCAGGGTTTTGCCCAGGGCCGACTTGAGCAAAATTGGGTCTTTTAAACCAATGAGACGTGCTGCATTTAACGCATCCAGAGTCTCGCTTGGAGAAACCGGCAAGCCGTCGTGGCGCAGGGCGTGGATAAAATCCCCTAGAACTTTTTGCACCTAACTTCCCGCCCTATTAATTAGTCGACTTTTATAATTCTGACAATTCAGCAACCCTAGCGCCTCATCTTCTGTATGAGTTGATGAAGTTCGGGTTCCACCGCTTCGATGTCGTCCTGGAATTTAAGCAACAGGTTGAGGGTGGTCTTGATCCAGTCGTGATCGAGGCTGTGTACATTTAGCAATAACAAAGCACGGGCCCAGTCGATGGTTTCACTTACCGCAGGCACCTTCTTTAATGCCAGGTTTCTTAGCTCACTGACAAAGTTCACCAAATCGTTACGTAATTCGTCACCCAGCTCCGGCACCTGCACCGCAATAATTTGCTGTTCAAGCTTGGGGTCGGGAAAGGGAATGTATAAGTGCAAACAGCGCCGCTTAAGGGCGTCTCCCAGCTCCCGAGTATTGTTACTGGTTAACATGACGATGGGTTTGGACGTGGCTTTAATGGTGCCTATTTCCGGGATGGTCACCTGATAGTCGGATAATAGCTCCAGCAAAAAGGCTTCAAATTCCTGGTCGCTCTTGTCTATTTCATCAATTAACAAGATGGCGCCGTCTTCTTCACGCAAGGCTTGCAGCAAGGGGCGAGGTTCTAAAAATTCTTCTGAGTAAAATATATCGCCAAACTGATGCAGCCTGCCCACCGACTCATCCAAGCCTTTGGCCCCGCGCATCACATCTCCTAACTGGTCTTTTAATAGTTGGGTATACAGCAGTTGTTTGCCGTATTTCCATTCGTACAAAGCCTTTGCTTCGTCCAGCCCTTCATAACACTGCATGCGAATGAGTTCGGCCCCCAGGTATTGAGCGGTCTTCTTGGCTAATTCGGTTTTACCCACCCCTGGCGGTCCTTCGATTAAAATGGGTTTTTGCAGTTGGCACGCCAAGTACACTGCCATAGCAATGTCGTCGCTGCAGATATAACCCAGCTGCTCAAAGCTGTCCTTGATGAGTTGAGGAGAGGCAATCTTGTCACTGTGTTTGATAATCACAACGGATCCTAAAAACGGCTGTTAACCCATGCTACTGGGTTTTAAAGGGCAAAGCAGTGACATTTTATGGCAAATTGTCAGGCAACACCTTACCTTGATCTATACTTATGCCATTAATACGGGATGCTAAACATGAGCGAAGAGAGCCAACAATATAAAGCCAGTGATGCCGATGTATTTAGCCGCGGCAGTCTTAAGCTCAGTTATGACCTATTACGAACGTCAAATCCGGCGTTGGCCCTGCAGGTGCGTAATATAGTCAGTGGCGAGCCGTTGCCAAAAGAGGGGGCGGATAGCGACAACAAAAATAGCGATCATTTTCGGGTCACGCTGGATTCTTTTCAGGTGCGGGCGGTGGTGGAAGGTTTGATGACATACAATCAAAATGAGATTTTGGCCAAGCAACAGCCGGGATTAGCGGTAATGGCCAAGGCATTGATGGAAGACTGGATTGTGTTGGCCAAAAAGATGATCAGCGAGCTGCCCGCCGACCAACGGCCTTAATTACTTTTTTGTGTCACTAGTGCTATAAATCCAGGCGCAAACCAATGGAAAAGGTGTCGCCGTGTTCATTCTTTTGATAACCGCCGCGCACCGATACATCCTGGTTCACTTTGGATAAAAAGCCCATGCCCAAGCCGGTATTGGATTGGCCAAACTCCATGCTGCTCACCACACTAAAATCAAATTCCACCTTGCGGCTCAATTGATGGCGCAGGCCAAATTCAATGGCACGGCCAGTATCTGTGTTAGAGGGAGTATTTGCCCCGGAGGTTTGCAGGCGAGACACCGTCATGCCCATAACCATGTCGGTTAGAGTCGTGATGGGCATGTGATACCCAAGGCCTAATGAGTAGCCACTGGTGTTTAGTTGGTTGTCATCGCTTACATCACTTAGGCCTAGGGAATAGGTCATAGTGTCGTTGATTCTCTGGGTGTTCTTAAGCGCAAAGCCGGTGGTGGCCACCTCATTAACCTGAGTATTTAGGTAATCAAGCTCAATGCTGTGGTAGTTAAAGTCGTAGCTGTGTGCGGCACTGGTAGCCATGGCCAACATCAAACCCAAATGACGTATGTGAGACATATTAAACCTTACAAATAAAAACACGTGATAGGCATATTAATGGCTGACAATCATCAATTCAATAAGCCTGGCAGCTATATATGATTTTATTATAACTCTGGGAAGGATACGTACAGGGGCAGGAAGTTTACTGGGCTGAAATAAACCTCCCCATAACCCGAAGAGGCAATGAGGAGGTAGTTTTAGGGGAACTTAAAGCTATAACTTACTCGAAAGGCTGATCTTTCTCGGCCTGTGCTTCCAGCAATTTAGGCGGCGTGAAGCGCTCGCCATATTGCTCGGTAAGTTGCTTGGCGCGGTTATAGAAGTTACGCACACCGTATTGGTTCACGTACTGAATAGCACCGCCCGACCAAGGGGCAAAACCCAAACCAAAGATAGAACCAATGTTGGCATCACGTACCGACATTAATACCTTCTCTTCGTAACAGCGTAAGGTCTCTAAGGACATTCTGAACAACAAACGTTCTTTCACATCGTCAAACGGCAACTGTACGTCGTCTTTAGTGAATTGTTTAGCCAGCTCAGGCCATAGGGATTTTTTGCCCTTGGCAGGGTACTCGTAGAAACCTGCACCATCGGATTTACCTGGACGTTTAAACTCATCCACCATGCGGTTAGTAAGTTCTTCTGCACTGTCCACCGGTAAACTGCCACCCTCGGCTTCAATATCTTGACGAGTTTGCGTAATCACCTTGCGGCTTAGGTTCATGCTCACTTCATCTTGTACCGCCAATGGGCCCACTGGCATACCGGCTTGCGCTGCGGCACTTTCAATGACCTGAGGGTGAACCCCTTCGGCCAACATTGTGAGGCCTTCGTTGATGTAAGTACCAAACGTACGTGAGGTGAAGAAACCACGGCTGTCGTTCACGACGATAGGCGTTTTATTGGTTTGCAATACATAGTCAAAGGCGCGGGCCAGGGTTTCATCGTTGGTCTTTTCACCCATGATGATTTCAACCAAAGGCATCTTGTCCACAGGACTAAAGAAATGCAGACCAATGAATTTCTCTGCGTTTTTAGACGCTTCAGCCAAACCGGTAATAGGCAGGGTAGAGGTGTTAGAGGCAAACACGCCTTCCTTATCCATGAACTGCTCGGCTTCCTTAGTCACCTTGGCTTTTAGTTCACGGTTTTCAAACACCGCTTCAATAATCAAATCACAACCGTTTAAATCTTCGGCGTTGGCCGTAGGCGTAATGAGCGCCAAAATGCCGTCCATTTTTTCCTGAGTCATACGTTTCTTGCCAACTTTTTTCTTTAGCAAGTTGGCTGTATATTCTTTGCCTTTGTCTGCTGATTCTTGCGACACATCTTTAAGTACCACTTCAATGCCAGCAATGGCCGAACTGTAAGCGATCCCCGCACCCATCATGCCTGCACCCAGAACACCCACTTTTTTGGTGGTGTATTTAGGGATATTGTCAGGGCGTGAACCACCGGCTTTGATTTCATTTAGCTGGAACCAAAGGGTACCAATCATGTTTTTAGAAACCTGGCCTGTGGTTAACTCGGTAAAGTAACGAGATTCAATACGACAAGCGGTATCAAAATCGGTTAATGCACCTTCGGCGGCAGCGGCAATAATTTTTTCAGGCGCAGGGTAGCAGCCCTTAGTTTTTTTACGCAAAATAGATGGAACAATCGCCAGCATTTGAGCCACTTTAGGAGACTGAGGTGTGCCCCCTGGCATCTTGTAACCCTTGGCGTCAAATGGCTGAACCGCTTTAGGATTGGCTAAAATCCAGGCGCGAGCTTTATCCATCATGTCTTGTTTATCGCTGGCCAGTTCATCGATGATGCCTGCCTTAAGAGCGGCTTGTGGATTAACCTGCTTGCCTTCTAACAAATATTTAAAGGCCGCTTCTAAACCCAGCATGCGTACCATGCGCACCACACCACCACCGCCAGGTAATAGACCTAAGGTTACTTCGGGCAGGCCCAATTTAGTTTTATTATCATCGATGGCAATTCGATGGTGAGTGGCTAAGCAAATCTCTAAACCACCGCCTAAAGCTGCACCGTTAATGGCAGCTACCACTGGCTTGCCCAGAGTTTCCAGTTTACGCATGGGGGCTTTTAAAGCCTGAATTTCAGCAAAAAATTCAGTGGCGTGTTCTGGTTGTACTTTGATTAAATCGTTTAAGTTGCCGCCGGCAAAAAAAGTTTTCTTAGCAGAGGCAATAATAATACCGCTGATGGAATCAATTTCTTGCTCCACACGTAAAGCGATTTCTTTAAACGCATCGTTAAAAGTTTGGTTCATGATGTTGGCACTTTGACCGGGTAAATCTATGGTCAGAGTGACGATATTGTCGCTGTCTTTTTCAAAACGAAT
>Ga0209184_1000943_pt1 | contig 23608 bp, 20 predicted proteins | sample EN8Hudsemesocosm_2_FD_184627 | JGI IMG/M metagenome (GOLD analysis project Ga0209184, IMG submission 184627) | Methane-oxidizing microbial communities from mesocosms in the Hudson Canyon - EN8C Hudson Canyon (SPAdes) (version 2) | ecosystem: Environmental > Aquatic > Marine > Cold seeps | place... | reverse complement strand
CAGCATCGACAGAGCGGTCACTGTTGAACGTTAAATATCCAGCCTGATGAAGACGATCTTCAGACCAAAAGAACCACTTATACGGCGTTACGAAACCTGATAACGCCATAGAATACCTTTGAACCCTTGATGATAATAATGCCTCGATTGTGTCAAAACGATATAAATCATTAGTCATAGAACGGTAATAGTTTAGGTACTTGCTAGCTCTATTTTTTGAGTTACTACCTTTGACTAACCCCGTTACATTAGTGGCAATAATAACGGTTCCAATGATTGATTCATCATTTGCCAAATCTTCAAAAATTGACATATAGGGGTTACCATCAATAGCAAGCTGAACCACATTTTTTCCAGTTAACTGCTCTAATAGTGAAACATCCACCCCTAACTGAATTCGAGAAGCGCCAAGTAAAATAATACTGTTGGCACCCAACTGACTCGCTAAAATCCTTTTCTCTGACCATAAAATCTCACTATCATTTGTGCCAATTTTCCAGAGATTATTTTTGACATTAATGCGCTCCCAAACAACGACAATGAAAATTGAAAATACAATAGCTAACAACCACGACCTTTTCCAAAGTTTTTCTGGTCGACGAGAATTAGAATTGGAAGTAGATGTAAGCACGGCTCTCCCCTCCTTCAACTAATAAAATAGAAACACACATTACCGTTATTACTATTGACCGGAGAAGCCAATGCAACGGTTTAATTAAATCCTCTAGATAACGAAATTTCATATAAATTTGCCATATCAATAACAAAGAGATAATGACAAGAACTTCAATGCATTCTAAGTTGTTTGTTAATGCTTCTTTTCCATTTCCAAAAAGTGTCGCTAGTATATTAACCGCCACAAAAACATCTGGTGATCGAAATGGAATCCAAGTAAGCGTTATAATTAAAAACGTACTTATAATTAGCATAATCGTAGATAACTTTGTCAGTACAAATCGGTCTTTCAAATTAGTTTTCAGCCAATGTTCAATAATTAGAAAAAATCCGTGCAATGCGCCCCATAAAACGAATAACCACGAAGCACCATGCCATAAACCAGCAATCAACATGGTCATAATTAGATTTCTAAATTCTTTCTTCTTCCCCTTCTTATTTCCACCGAATGAAAAGTAAAGATAATCTCTTATCCAACGCGATAAAGAAATATGCCAACGCTGCCAAAAATCAGAAAAACCCAAAGCCGCATAGGGGTACCTGAAATTATCAGGCAACCCAAAGCCAAAGCACATAGCAACACCAATTGCACACGTTGAATATCCTGCGAAGTCAAAATAGATCTGCCCTGAGTACGCTAGAGCTGCAAGCCAAGCATCTATAGCATTTATATTTAAATAACTACTATAAACCTTATCTACCACTGGCGCTAAAAAAGCATCAGCAATAACAACTTTCATGAAGAGGCCCAGTACTAATAAGAAGAACCCCCAACCAAGATGACTGTCCGTTACAACTCGCTTGCTTTGGCATTGGGGCAAAAACTCACACGTCCTTACAATTGGGCCTGCAACTAATTGAGGAAAGAATGAAACGTAAAGTGCAAAATCAGCGAATGTAACAGATTCTTTTTGATCTTTTCGATAGCAATCAATCACATAAGACAAAGCTTGGAAAGTATAAAATGAGATGCCGATAGGAAGAAGAATATCTAATTCTGGTGGTTTATAAACTATACCTATTGAGCTTAAGATACTTATTAGAGTATCTAATAAAAATGCACTGTATTTATAAAAAACCAGAACACCTAATGTTCCTACTAAGCCAAATAAGAGTAATATTTTTCGTTTTAGAAGACTCTCTGTATGAATTAATTTGCTACCGATATACCAGGAAAATATAGTTGAAAAGAATAGAAGTAAAATATAAGGAGGGTTCCAGATACCATAGAAAAAATAGCTACCCGCGAGCAGCACCGCCTTCCTTATACTCCAGCTAGAAACACTGTGGTAAACGAATAATATAACTATAAAAAAAATGAAAAAGAAAATACTATCAAATGTCATACTAATATAAGCTCAGAATTCAATCTAACTTAAAATAAGCCCTATCTGGCTGACTAATAAAACAATATATAACTAATATTCTTCGTAATACCTGTATATCCTTACTATATGTCATTATTTAATCGTTCCATATAACTTAATCCCCTGCATTATATAGCCTTTTCATCACCCTTCTTCATAAATAGAGCCCTACTCACAAAAGTACGGCATAGCCATGGAAAAATCGGGATAATTTTATTAAAAAGCATTAAAGCTCTTGTTTTTGAACTATGGTGCGCAAGCATTTCTCGCTCACAAAAGAAGTATTGAAAAGAGTGCTGTTTTAAAATTCGTTCAATATTTTTTTTGGTGAGATAGTTAGTTTTACTCTCAAGATATTTCAAATTTTGCTTAGCAGTTTCTTTATAGGTTATATCTTTTTGGAAATGGGTCCTGATGCCGAGCAAAGCCCAGAGAAGAAACCAACTTCGATTCTGAAAAATTGCGCCTAAAGGAACAAATACGTGAGGCTCAATTAATATCAGAGGTGGTGGAAAAATATGCAAAGCAATGCCGCCGGGCTTTAGTACTCGTTTAATTTCCGATACTGCAAAGTCATGATCTTGAATATGCTCAAATACCTGATCACTCGTAACAAAGTCAAATGACCCATCATCAAAAGGCAAACGAAAATCATCTGCCGACATTTTCCGTAGATAACCTAAACCGGCGAGATCATCCGTATAAACGCCCTCCTTGAAAGATAAGTCACAGCCATAGCCTTTGTAACCCTGATCTCGCATAACTTTAACCAAATCACCAGCCCCGCATCCAAGATCCAAAACATCAGCGCCTTGCTCTAGGGTTTGGTTCATCGAATCTAATAAGTGGCATTTAAACTGAAATCGTTCAACTTTATTCATATACTATTTGATTGGCCTGTATGGTCTAACAACTTTTTTTTCATTTCTCACCAAAATTCTTCAGTATTACGGAAGCTCTTTTGTCCCAAGTATAGCTTCCGCTGAAATCCTCATACGCTTGATTAGCTAATTTTTCGCGTAATTCTTCACTACGGTATAGCTTAACAAGTGCACTCTCCCACGTTTCGATTTTTTCCGGATCACAAAGCAATGCATTCACACCGTCTTCCAGCACTTCCTGCAATACTTGGTGATCTGAGCTAATAATGGGTTTTCTACTAGCCATGTACTCAAACAGTTTAAGAGGTGACATATACCTTGAAGTTTCACTTGCGTTATTTATCGTCATTACACTCTTTTGATATGGCATCAATAACACATCAGAACTATTACGGCACTTATATGTTTCTTTAGGTGAGATATACCCATAAAAAAAGACATTTTCAAGTTGCAATTTCTTTATATTTTGCTGCGCGCTCAACACCTCTTCTTGCCCACCTCCAAATAGATGAAATGCGAAGTTGGGTAGTCGTTTTGCCAGCTTATAAATCAACTCTACCCCTCTACCAGCGTAGAGGGCACCAACATAAACAGCGTTAAATTTGAATGATCCTTTTAGCGGCATCTTGTCACCCAAGTTTATTGGCGGGTCTGCGGAATCATGCAACACAATATTGCTTGTATCCCTGTCCGAGACAGGATAAAGGTCTTTCAAACACTGAGATATAAATACGATGCCTTTGAGATAACGGCTTTTGAGGATCAATTTTTCCATCAGGATCAGTACTTTTTTATGAGGTATACCGTGGGATTCATAAATAAAGTTCCGTTTCAATAGAGCGCATAATAACAAAGAAGGTAGATCACGACCGTAAAAAATCGTTTCTTCCTTAGGCGATTGGAGAATATTGAATATATATAAAAATGAGGTAAGAAAGCTGACACCAGGGAGCTCAATGGTGGGATAGGTATTGATCTTAAAATCTGAGGTTGTGCCGTAAAACGTGCGACTATCTTCCGCTAAAGTTTTAGAGCCTTCACGAGATAAAAGCGTAGTCTTCACTCCCTGCCGTTGAAAAGCGTCACACATTTTCATCACGTGAACACTATTGGCGGCTTTAGACGGTATGCTTGAAGCAGACAGGTAGAGTAGTTTCGGTTTCATTTTAATATCATAATCTTTTACGTTTTAAAAAAGCAGTAAAGCATAAACTAGTCTTAGAAATCATAGAATTTAAATCATACCTATTTAAGCACAATTTTTTTTACCCACCTTCCTACTTTTACCTTTAATCTATACGCTGCATTAGATAAAGCTAGTGAACCAATGTAAGGCTCTGCCCGATTAGCTTCAGGGTCCAATGATGTAAACTCATAATTGAATACACCTTCCCATTTCTCTGCTTTTTTTACCCCAATAGCAAAGATATAAACAGAACTACCTTTATGATTGTTAAAACTTAAATAGGCTAGCTCCCTCCCATTTTCTTCAAATAGCTTTTTTATAAGTAGAGGAGTAAAGCGCCAATAGTCACCATATTCTCCGTGGTATTGCTGCAGGAAAGGTACACATATAATGACCACATCCTTTGACATATCACACAAGTTCCCAAACGCTTTATTTACGTCAAAAATATGTTCTAGCGTTGTATGGTTAAACACTACGTCAAACTTGCCAAGTAAAGAGTCAGACAACTCACTTTCCAGATCAAGAAATATTTCACCTTCCCCTCCCTGATAACCCCTAGCCTCCGACTTCCAATTTGTTATTGTGTAACTATCCGCTTGAGAAAAGTACTTTCTATAAGTGCTTCCTTCCTTGTCAGCATCCTGCCACGCACTTACATTCACTACATCACCTTTAAATAGTCCCGCAAATTTCCGAAGCTCTTTATTTGACCATACTCGGGGCAGGCGGTGAATTTTATCGATAAATAAACTCATCTCTCTTCACCTAATTTCATAAAACGGTGATTGTTATTCAGGTCATGAAGCATCCAATCAGAAAGGCGGCTGATCTGGGTTTCGATATTATCTGTATCCATCGTAATTCTGCCGGACTTGGCGAGTAGGTCACTATATAAATTGACATCCACCCCTACCTGCATATTGGCCATTATATAAGCAAGCAAATGGCTTTCACTTATTACATAATCGTGCAATAAGGACTTTAACTCAATGGCAAAATTTTCCATATTTTTTACAGTACGCTGCATGGTCTTAGGTAAAAGTGAAAATGAGGCGTCTCCTAATACAATAACCGGCACTCCCGTCATGGCAGCTTCAAAACCAGAAAAACCACTAACAGTAACAACCGCTCGTGATTTTTTATTCCAGTAAAAGGGCTTTGTATCTGGGTCAGCAAATACTAGATTAGGAATATCCAGCAGCTTTTCATAGTAACTTCTTGTTCGGTAACTTATAGATCGAGGGTGTTCCTTGATAACGATTTTCCAAGATAACGGAATACTCTGGGCTATTCTTCTTATTGTCTCAATCTGATTTTGATGTTCACGTCCATATACAGATAGAGCTACTTCTGGTTCACTATGCATGGGGTAAAAAACATAGGATAGATCACCAACGTCTTCAAGGAACAGCTGCCTCTTGCTCATTAGCCTTCTAACATTTTTTTCTCTATGTTCCCGCAACAGGTTACCAAAGATATACGCCCCGAACAGAGGAGGTAAATGATTGTCACCTGAAACACCCAAACGAACCCTCCTAATTTTCTGAATGACGCCCCCCACAGCACCAACAAAATAACGTTTTAAAAGATCCAATATAGTGTTTTTTTTTCCTGCAATTGAGCCCTCATACTCAACTGGTGCCCCCCTACCCTGTTCAAGAAATGCTAATGCTTGGGAGAACAAAGGCTTATCAGCTTGATTTAGTAAATTGTCTTCATATGATGACTCAAGCCAAGTCGAAGAGGATCCTAATTTATCAGAAAAAGCCACATAATTTTTTATTTTTGTTGACCTCAACACCCTGCATTCAATACCGTGCACTTCTGCTGCGTGGATAAGCAGGATGTCACCAAATGTGGCAGGAACGAATGTAACAATGCGGTCAGGCTTCAATTCAGCAATCAGTTTATCGATATCATTTAACGCATTGTAAATAATTATTTTCAGCTGTTCTTGGCTATAATGCCCTTTATACTCCTGCTTAGTCTTACACAAACGCCCATGCATAAGGCGCCTATCCGCCAATATGGCATTCCATACTGAACCGACTGCCTCATACTTTTCTTCCAAGAACTGCCAATTTTCTGGCAAAGAGGCCCCTGTTGTATCAGTATAGGTCCATTCCTTCAAAACTTTGGTTGATGGGTCGTTTAATAAATCAAACTGCCGAAGGTTGAACTGGTAGTATTCTGCATCGGCCACCCAATAGGCACTGTTCGATATTACCCCTTTTTGTCTAAGCTCCACATCCATTGCATGAAATACTTTCAATATACTTGCCTGGGCCGCAAAAATCACATTCATTATTTATCATCTCGATACATTTTTAATTCTATCAGGAGGGTAACCAATAGTTACAATACTGGATTACTACTCTGATAAAGCTTGGTTCTTCAGAGGCTGATTTCACGTTTGTCTATTCAATAGCTTTCAAATCAATAGGTAAAGCAAAAAAAACAATTTCAGTATGTATGATAAAATTATCATCTAGTTATATTGAATATCGAATTTAGTGTCAAAGCAACTATTATAAGCTACTGTAATTTATAATAGTTTAGTTGATAGTCGATTATAATAAAGGCGCCCAGAGTAAATTTACATGGTATTACTCTATTTCGGCTAGATGGCCGTAAAAAAATATCGAAAGTACAAAAATAATTAAGCACTCCTTGGGTAACACCCAACATTTACATAGCTTGAGGCAAATAATGAAAGTCATAAATAAAGTTATTGAACGAATACGAACATATGGAATTGACAAAAGCTATGTTGAAGCCCATCAGAAACACAGCCTAGATCACCAAGAAGAATATAAATTGGTCGATGATATTGTTAGTAAATTCAGGGCAACAGGAGGTCTGAAGTTTGAGCACCAAGCTTATAAATTATGGTGTTTATTTAAATTATTACAAAAACATCAACCAAACTCAATTATAGAGTTTGGAAGTGGCTCATCGTCGCTTATATTTAGTGACTATGTGAGAAAAAACGATTGCAAGTTTTTAAGCATAGATGAAGATGAAAAATGGGCTTTAAACACAACAAAGCTAATTGGTATTAAAGAAAGCGACAATATCGAGATTAAACAAGCAGATAAAGTTGTTTATCCGAATTTATCAACGATTGAAATAAAATACGATACCCCCATCACAGGAAACTATGACCTTGCATTAATTGATGGCCCTTCTCTGCACGTTGCCAACACTAAACTAAAAGAGGCCATTAACTCAAACTTTCGTAACTTAAGCGAACTACCCAAGGTAATTTTGGTGGATGTCAGAAAAGCTACCGCAGAATACATAGCAAAAAATTACAGTGATATATACGACTATAAGCTTTCAGACATATTCACCAGAGAAAAGGTTAAGCCCGGCTATCAATATTTTTCAGTTTTTGTTAAAAAATAACGGTTAGTGGTATAAACGGCAAAAATACCGATAGGTGCGAAAGAAAAGCGCACCAATTAATAGTGCGGCAAAACCAATCATTTCGATAATATTTGAAAAATATGAATTCTCAAAAAAAAATGATGAAAACACTATTTTCATCTGGTATATCTGGCACTATTTCACAAGTTATCGTTGCTGCGGCCAACCTAATTAGCCTGCCAATTATTGTCTCATCACTTGGAAAGACAGAATATGGAATTTGGGTACTTATAGGTCTCTCATTGCAGTTTCTCGCCATGTCAGATTTAGGCATTATTAATTCTGTTGGCCGTTTGGTTGCCAAGTATAAAACAGAAGAGAATATTGATAGTTTAAGAAAGTTAGTTTCTACTATTTCGGTATTGCTAGTGTTCATCGGTATTTTCATTAGCGCCTGCACATTCATCGCAAGCTTTTGGATTTCTCAAATATTAAACATCGACCCAGCCAACCAGGCCATTGCACAACGACTTTTCCTGATCGGTGGCATCTTTCTCGGTGTAACAATTCCTCTTAGAATGGGTAATGGCATTCTTTCTGGTTACCAACACTACTCAACAATAAACTACAGTCAGTCAATTTTGAGTATTATCAACCTAGCGAGCATCATATTATTGAGTTTCATAGATCAATTTGGCCTAGTTGAACTTATTTCTGCCTACTCTATTAACACTTTATTGATAGAGCTTTTCCGTTTATATTCCTCTTTTTCACTATTCAAGTTTCGCCTTTCTTTTAAATACTTATCCAGACGCCACATGCACGAAATTTTCGATTTGGGTAGCAGCTCTATACTCACTACGTTGACCGCGTTTGGCTACCGCCAAGGAATTGTGATTGCCACGGCACATCTGCTAGGCGTTATAGAGGCAGGGATTTTCGGAATTTGCCTAGTTATAATTAATAGCATATCTAAATTACTCTCCCAGCTCTCTATACCCATTGTGACTCTCGTTAGCGAATACTCAAACAGCAACTCTCTCAAATCTATTCGTGCAATGAACAATACTTTTGTCAGCATATCTTTTGGACTGGCGCTGTGTATCTTTGCAGGGATAGCGACCTACTCTGAGGCGATTCTGATGCATTTATTTGGTGACAGTGACTGGACCCACGACGACTATAATACCTGTTACTTAGCATTAGTCATTATGGCAGGAAGTCTTACTCTAGGGATGCCACAAATGGGGGGGCGCTCAGTTCTTTTAGGGGGCGGTCAGCACTGGTTTGTAGCGAGAGCTACATTTATTGCTAGTTTATGTTCAATAATTGGATCCATATTCTCAATAAATACATTTGGCCTCATTGGAGCAGCTATTGGCTGGTCAATTATGTGGCTATTACAAGGGACTATTCTTTACCCTCCGATGATGAAAAAACGGCTCGAGCAAAGCTATATGAATATGCTAAAAAACGCCTATCTGCCTGGAGCTTACTGCGGTGTGATTGTTAGTATCTATTTATGGTCAGCATCAAACTGGATCAACCCAGAAAATTTATCGGAACTCATTTTCAGTATCACATTCTCCGTAGTGTTGGGAATATCCTGCTTATATATTTCCATAAGGCTTATTAAACAATCGTAAATTATAAATATAAGTCAGTTTTTTTTGCGCACTAAACAATAAAACAACCTGTCCAACGGATTAGATTATTAACCATGCAATACAAATCTATTAGACCAACCTTCGTTGTAGTCGTATAGTTGCATTCATTACATTTAAGTTTTTTCATTTCTGGAGAATAGTTTATGATTCTAGAGTACGTCGACTTTTTTTTCGACAAGAAAGATCACTGTTGGCTAGAGTACACTGAAAGTGGCGACTACGTAGAAGACCACAACTGTAATGGCTGCAACTCAACCATGGTCGACTTTGTATACATACGCAATGATAAAGGTGAAAAGGGTCTTACAACAGGCGTCTGTGGTAATTGTGGCTATATCAAAAGAACTCGAAATCTAAGCCCTGATATTTTTCATGACCACTTTAGCAATCGTTGGCTGAATTTACGTGAGAAAGATGACTTTAAAGAAAGCGGGTCTGTATTCAAAACACTGAAGCCCTTTATAAGGAACACGGGACTCAGTGTATTGGATGTAGGTTGCGGTAATGGAGACCAACTCATTACATTTGAGAAAAATGGTTTCAAAACTTATGGTGTTGAGCCGTCAAAGTCAAGAAGCGAAACGGCAAAAAAGAATTTGTTGTCCTCCGAAATTACCAATGGGTTTAGTGAAAATTACTTAAGGAACTCTAAAGACCTCTACGACATAATTTATATTGAAAATGTACTTCAGTTTGTAGAAGACCCGTTCACCCTACTTAAATTGGCATCACAAAAGCTAAAACAAGGAGGCTTACTCTATATTAAAGCTCAACGCTTTGAGTGGGCAGGCTTTGCAATGTTCTCCGTCATTTCAATAATAAGGTCTTATTTAGACTTATATTCACTAAAAACAACAATAGAAGAAAACAATCTCAACATACTAAAGAACAGTGATTCCCCCTTTCAGGTTGTATTTAAAAAAGGCGATACATTAAACGAAAAAACTAAAAAGGTACTTTCTTCCGCTAAAAAAACTGACAACATCCTTATATCAAAAGTGGCATCAAAAGAATTTTTGGGATTAAGGAGTCTAATATCCGGAGCAGTTGAAATCAAAAATAAAAGCATGAATAGATCGATGAAATTTAAGGTGATAGACCGCACCCCTTCATTACCCATTGAAGTTCACACCTCAGAGAAGTTACCTATTGTACTAAAATGAGCCGCTAACGTACTTCTTAAATGACTGACCTTACCTCTTGGTTTCTAATCTTTGCCATGATGAAATCAAGAGGCCATTTACTCGATCAAAAGCCGCTATTCCCCGAAACAAACGCCTCCAAGCTCAAAATATTAATCGTTCGCCGACCACTAAAAGCCGAATCGAAAATAACTTGATTAAACTCAGGTGCTGTTCGAGGGTGGAGATCGCAACGAACTTCTCCCAAGGTTAAAGGCGAAGCGTAAAAACTACCAATTGTAGTTATTTGATTATCCTCCGAATCACATAAAAGAAGGTGTTGTTGGCCATATTTATCGGGATAGGTATCTGTAACGATATAACGATCAGATAAAACCGACGGGTGGCCATCCTCCGACGGCATCCATAACTCTAGCGAGCAATGTTCCCCATTGATTATATCGAATTTCTTATAGGATAGGTGGCCATCAATTGTTGTAACAACCATCACATTCGTATCAGACAACCAACAATAATGTGATGCACTACCTACTATTAAAACGGCTAAACCGCCCCCATCGGCATCACAAGTAAACACACGGGTATATCGCTTGCCTTTATTGCACCAAATATGAAAAAACAAAAAATGCTCACCCGATAAATTCCAAGACAAGTGATTAATATAATGTTCTGCCCCGATCATTGAAGGTTCTGGTTTAAACTTAGCCAAATACTCCAAACTAAAGAGTAACCGGCTCTCTTCACTTTCAATATCATAGAGCCATACACCATCATTCGCTGGACACAATTGATTCAATGTAGTGTCCGAAAGTGTACTGTAACCATAGCCGGGACGTAAGCGCTGTAATCGAGAGAAGTTCAGCGATAGCGCCTTATCACCAGTCTTATTCAGGTCGTAAATAGGATGTTTCAACCGCTTAACAACACTCCCGTCAAGAGCTTGAATAACGGCTCCATAGGCCTCACCTACAATGCAATTGTAGACAACCCGATTGTTATACCCTGGCAACCATCTAAGTCTAGCACCTTGCTGCCAGCACCATGCATGTGTATCCCCAATAGACTGGAAACCAGATGACAAGTCCTTCAAGTCAAAATAACCAATTTCAGCCCTACTTCCTGCCAATTTATCCTTATTAAACATATTCACCTTGTTAGGCGAATCAATTATCATGGCTAGACAGAGGTTTCCACTTTCTGAAATAGGAGAGTGATCATAATAACCGAAAAAAACTTCTGAGTTATCTACTTGAAGTTGAATGTAGTGGCTATTCAAGGAAGGATGCAAATTAAAGATTTTTTTTGGCGAAAGAAATCGATTCCAGTAGACTCGCAGAATTTTTAGCCAAAGGTCCAGTTTGCTATAGGCTTGATTACCTAATAACGCCATTAAGCCTTTTTTAATTTTATGTTTCATTGCCATTATTATTAACATAATTTGCGGAATTGAAAAAACATTACCTGTTCGCTAGAAACAGACGGTGTATCACTATTTTAAATAGATTTTTAAAATCTATAGCCAGCGCTTTTCTTCTTGCTAACTTCACTACCCCCTTCATTTCTAGATAATAGTTGCGCTTTCCCTCTTTTTGTACGCTACTTCGACTTTTTTCCATGATCGCAACTATTTCTCTCCCTGCTTCTATACTATTGGTTTGCAGGCCTACCTGTTCTCCTAAGCGCTGAACATTGCCTTTGTGAAAATAAGAAACATGAACAGGTCTAAAGAAGCTAGTCACCACACCTTTGGGAATTTCTGGATTTTGGCCATTAGGTAACGCTAGATACAGAATGCCTTCCGGACGAAGTAGTTTTTCGATCTGTCTAAGGGCAGCTTTAGGCTCAGTTAGATGCTCCAAAATATGACGAAATATAATTAAATCAAACGTACCATAATATTTGCTGAAATCGTCGTAAACCGAACTAGCAATGACCTTCGCGCCTCGAGCTTCCAAAGACTGGCGGAGTTCGTCGATCGCTTCAATTGCAAAATAGTCACATTGTTGTGTTTGAAAATACCCCATCGTCCAACCCTCACCAGCTCCTATATCAAGTACTTTCATACTAGGCTTTACTAGTACATCAATTCTTTCTTTAAGTATCTTAAGTTTCAGTTTGTGATTTGTATTCTCAGTTTTGTTCTGGGAGTACTTTCTCCCCAAAAAAATATTATTAAAAAAACTAACCTCTTCTAGCTTGGGAAGTGGCAGTAGTTGAATATGCCCACATTGCGGACATATTCCCACATGCATAATCTTTTTTATTTGATATCTAGAAAAAATGGGGGATAGTTTCTCTAATTTGGCGCCGCCGCAGACCAAACAGGTTTCATCATGTGTATGCTTATCCAAACTCATTCAGTTTTATCTCGACCATATTGCAAATACTGCTTCACTTTCTCGGCAATAAACAATTCTGTTTTTTCCCAAGACTGAAAAGTCACTCCTCCTATGTGCGGGGTGATCAGTAAGTTGTCATTGTTGCGTGCATAACGTATCAAATTGTTATGTTGAACAAAACCATCAACCCCTTCTCCCTCAAGCACATCCAGAGCGGCACCTGCAATGTGGTTTGTTGTTAAAGCATCTAACAAAGCCTCATCATCGACTATTGCTCCACGTGAAGTATTAACAAAAAAACTGTTTTTCTTCATTAATGATATTTCATTTCTACCAATAAGTTTATTTGTTTCATCATTGAGCGGTACATGAATGGAAAGTATATCGCTTTTTTCAATACATTCTATAAGCGAGCTGCACATGGACACGAAAGGGTACTTTAAGGCTTTTTCAGGCATAACATCATAAGCTATTACATCCATGCCAAAAGCCTGTGCATAGTTAGCGACTTTCTCACCAATACGCCCTAATCCAATAATTCCCAACCGTTGACCGAAGAGCTCATTTCCGAGAAATCGATTACGATCCCACTCTCGCTGTTTGACTGAATCAAAAGCCGTTGGAATTTTTCTGATACCTGCCAGAATCAAACCCCACGTGAGTTCCGCTGTTGCATGGATATTTCTGAGAAACTCGTACTCCCCCTTTAAAGAAATAACCTCAACCCCTCTCTTTTCAGCGTACTCTAGGTCTATATGGTCAGTTCCCGTAGCGTTGGTCGCAATTACCTTAAGCATTGGAGCACGATCCAATACTTCCTGATCAATACGATGGGAAAAGCGTAAGATAAGCACATCAACGTTATGCAACTTTTCCATCAGTTGCGATCGGCTATAGACTATCTCCTCCACATTACCGAATGATTCAAGGGCTTGTCGGGCTTTCTGTGAGTAGCAATACGGGTCAACATTAAGAATATTCATTGGACGTTTTTCACTAACAACTCAGCAATAGTGAAATCAAACGCCTCGTCAATATTAATAGCCCGCTCAGTTGGAATAACCAAAGGCTTGCTATTATCGATAAAGAAAGTTTGCTTCTCTTCAAACAATGCACGTTTAAGAGCGTAAATCACACCGTTACGATGATACAAGCTAGGCAAGTTCTGCCGATTTTCTTTCTCCCATTCAGGCATAAATGCATTTAGGCCGTTATCGTTAATTTGATACATTCTGGCAGGATGGTTATCTCCTACTTCGCACACGCTAATAACTGAGTCTACATTACCATTTTCAATCATATCCAAGGCCTCATCTATATCCTCTGTAAGCCTGAATGGACATGTTGGTTGAAGTAGAATAATAGTGTCATATTCAACTGATTGTTTACGCCTACTCTCAATAACGTGAGTGACTACCGGCGGCATTTTAGTCTCATCCATCGCTAACTCAGGAGGACGTTTTATGATCATTGATCCGTAGGACTCTGCAACCTGCAAAATTTCATCATCATCCGATGTCGTTATCAAATCAGTAATGGCTGCACAGTTTAGTGCTGCCTCAATAGTATGAGCAATCAGCGGCTTACTACCCAAAAGTTTAAGGTTTTTTCTGGGCACCCCTTTTGAGCCACCCCGTGCAGGAATAATTGCAAGTACACTCATTGGTAATATCTCACCTTCAAAACGTAAGTCGCTTTAGTCGCTTTAAATCAATTCTAGCCAACTCATCGGCTATTGCAGTTCCAGTATCACCGCTACCAAATAGTGGGTCATGATCATATTTTCCATGTTTAAGTTGCCCACTAACCTTGTTAAAAATATCATTAGCATCGTAGTCAGCATGAATCACATTCTTGCCATGCTCTCTTCCTTTCTGTCGATTTCCAATAATTACAGACGGAACCCCTAAAAAACAACCTTCCCTGATAAATGATGAAGAATTTCCAACACAACATTTGGCATTCGCCACAATTCGGGCATAATCTTCCGGAGAAAAATTCTTAAAGAACCTAAAGTTTTTGTCCCGGCTTTCCTCTCTGAAAACCCTAAGCCCTTTAGATACATCATCGCTTCCTGCATCAACATTTGGCCATAGTACTATTTTTTGTATTTCAGGCAGTCTGCTTAAAGCGTCAAGGGTCTGATTCACTTGAAAGAACCCCTCACCATAACTCGTTGTTACAGGGTGTTGCACCATTAATATATAGTCTTTTTCCCAGTCGATTTGGCTTCCCACACCGGTATAACGCGCCATAATATCGTTGTTAATTTCCAAAGAATCATAAACCAGCACATCCATAGAAGGGCAACCATAATTAAAAACAGTTTCTGGCTCTTCCCCCATTCGGATAACCCTTTTGCGCGATTCTTCTGAGGCAACAAAATGAAAATCTGCCAGCTTTGTAATCGCGTGCCGAACACGATCATCTATATTGCCACTAACCTCCCCTCCCTGTAAGTGGATAAGAGGTATATTCAAATAAGTGGCAGCCACCGCGGTTGCGTTAGTCTCAAACCGGTCTGCAACTGTAACAACTGCATCGGGCTTTAGGTCATCAAACGCCGTAGATAATTCAACAATACCAATACCGGTTGACTTTGCTTGGGTCAACAGCGTTTCCCCTTCTACTACATAATGAATAGAACGGTCTGGTGTAAAACCATCTTCTTTGATTATATCAATAGCCTTACCAAATCTGGCTAATAATGTAGACGCTCCAACTATTAACTGAAGCTCCAGTTCATCATGCGCTTGAATTGCCTTCATTAAATATTTTACGCGCCCGTAGTTCGCTCGACTTGCTACTACCACACAGATTTTTTTCTTATTCATAGTCAGCTTCTTGAATGAATTCCCATTGTTGAATTTCACGAGTTAATTTTTTACCTACTACCTTCTCAAACTCAGTTACAGTCACGCCTTGCCCAGCTGGTTTTTTCCCATCCAAATCATCAATATTAATTCTTGAACCTGCACTTTTATTTTTATTAATACATAAAGTTTTACCAAATATTTTTTTAAGGTTAGGCTCCACAAACGACTGTGATTTATCTATCGAGGACGACAGCATTTTATCGATACTTCTAACCCCTTTGACCATTTCTTTAAGTTCATCTATTGTAAGCGAGGACGATGAATCTGGCCCAAACATTCTGCGGTCAAACACAGTATGCACTTCAATGAAATCCGCTCCAAGTGAGGCTGCCGCTAACGCGGGAAATATTGATCCAGAGTGGTCAGAAATACCTGTTTTAACAGTGAAGCGTTTGCGGATATCAGCCATAACGTTTAGACCAACATCTTCAAACTCCGTTGGGTATTTTGTCGTACACTGGAGTACAGCGACTTCGCTATCATAACGGGAAAGAAAATTTAACGAGCCTTCAATATCTTCTAAGCTACTAAGGCCGCTAGATAATATGATCGGTTTACCTGTTTTACCAATTTGATCTAGCATCAAATAGTTAGAGACATCGCCGGACCCTACTTTGAACATTTTAATATCCAATAACTCTAGCCACTTAACAGCTTGATTAGAAAAAGGGGTACTAAGAAATTCTACACCAACATTCTCACAATGCGCTTTTATTTCTTGCCATTGATCAAAACTAAATGACATTCTTTTCCAATAGTCGAAACGCGTTTTGTCTTCATAAGAGAAATTTATACGAAACTCTTCTAATGCACTGCTTTCTGCTTCGGCTATATGGGTTTGAAATTTTATAGCATCAACACCGGTGCTAGCTACTGCATCAATGTAAGAGTGCAGTATCCCTAAGCTACCATCATGCGCTTGACCTATTTCTGCGATAATATATGTCATCGTTATTTTACACCATCTCTGCAAAGTACTAAAACAGCAGTAAACCAACTCACCTGAGTTTTAGGAAAACTCCCGAAGTTAAATATAACTCCCGCCTTCCGATATATTTTTTTTGATTCAGAATTTTTGAAAACAGTTCATCATCAACTCATGTTATTCAAAAACAGAAAAGCTCAATTATCGGCCAATTCTGCATCCTATTTATACCAACAACTGTTTATAACTTTCGCCCACTTTTTCAATAGTAAACTCAGATAATCGTTGGTCTGCATTCACAGTATTTACAGGTTCTTCTAGCTCACTCAACATAGCGTTCGCCATGGCCTCGGCATCCCCTACAGGAACTAATCGACAACCATCAATACCTGTTATGAGCTCAGCAGGGCCTGAGTGGCAATCTGTTGCAACAATTGGTCGCCCCAATGCTAGAGCCTCTAGTAATACATTAGGAAACCCCTCCCATTTAGATGAAAGAACAAAAATATCAGCATTTTTCACATAAACAAAAGGGTTATTTTTAACGCCTAAAAGCATCACATTATTTTTAAGCTTTAACCTAGCTATTAATTGTTCTAAGCTCCCTCTTTCTGGCCCGTCACCAATAATTACTAACTTGGCATCTCGAGTATCACGAACCAATTTAAAAGCTTTAATCAGCGTTTGGAAGTCTTTTTGAGGGTACAAGCGACCGACCGAAATAATGATAGGTGTTTTTTCATCGTTTAGCCAAGGTTCTGATAACGTTTCCCTAGACCTCTCCTTAATATATTCAATATCTACAGGGTTTTTAATAACAACAATTTTAGTAGCACAAACACCAAAATTTTTAATTAAATCATTCTTTACGCCCTCCGACACAGCCACAACTCGATACGCCTTGTTGTACAAAACCTTAGAAAGAACGTTATACAACCAGCTATTATTTTCTTTAACATTAGCCTCCCTGATAATAAATTTTGTGTCGACAGAATGTAAAGCAAGGCTAACGAGTAAAGAAACAATATTTGCCCCTGTTAATGTTGAATAAACAGCGATAGGACGATATTTTTTAACAAAACGAAAAAGACCAAACAGAGAACATAACAATAAAATAGGCTTCGAGCGTCTCTGACTACAAAAAGCTGTTGTCTTAACATTGTCATTAACAAATTGACGAAACTCACCAACGTTCTGCGAGAGCAACAAATCTATCTTGAAATTAGTTAAGCTAAACTCATTCAAGAGTTGCGTAAACACTTTTTCTGCCCCCCCTACCCCTAAATCTGGAAGAAAAAATGCGATACGAGGCAGCCTCTCACACATAGAAGTTAAACCAAGGTATAAATATGACGTTCATTGTTTTCTCGTTCTATTGAAAGTAATAATAAGTTTAGCTAACAAGGTCATCAACCTTTGCCCTATAACGACCTATCGAAAAAAATGCTTGGTTTGATATTTAATTAGTGTTGGCCAGCTATACTCACACGCTTTTTTAAATGCATTATGTTGTATTCTGTTTCGCTCAGTATCATTAAGACTAAGCGCTTGCATCATAGTATTCAAAAGTTTATCTGAATCATTGGCCTTACATATAAATCCATTTTCACCTGAGTCTAAAATTTCTTCAGCCCCACTTTCATTTGTAGCCACGCATAGTTTTCCATAAGACAAACTTTCAAGGAGAGATACTGGCAACCCTTCTCGATCACCATCCAATGCATTTATCGATGGTAGAACGAAAAGGTCAGTCACCCTCAGAAAATTTTCTTTCTCTTGGGATGTAATAAACCCTGTAAACATCACATGCTCACTTAAACCAAGCTTTACTACATTAGACTCAATATCTTTCTTTAAAGTACCATCTCCAGCAAGCACCAGCATAATCGAAGGGTCTACCTTTATTAATGGAACCATTGATTCTAGTAGAACGTTAATACCTTTTTTTGGCACAAACCGGCCCATAAAAAAAATGACTTTTTTATTTTCAAAACCCAAGCTTTGTTTCAGTTTTTGAATAGAGCCTTCGCTTTTTTGCGAGGGTATGTTTATTCCCATAGGAATTACTTTGAATTTTTTTGATAAAACCAACCATTCGGACTCACTAAAGAATGAAGCGATCCCTTCTAATGTTCTTTGACTTACTACGGTAATAGCCTTCATAGAAAACACTGCCGACCTGACAATTTTTGGTCCTAAAATTGGAATACGCTTACAAATTTCAACATCATATGAATGACTCGTAAATACATGCGGTATTTGATAGCGCTTGGCTAATAGATAACATAATAGGCCTTGAGGTAAAAACCAATGAGAATAAATAAAATCCGGCCGTACACGTTTAATTTCTTTAGAAATAGCAATGAATTCAAACAAAAATAATAAAGGCAATTGCAAAAGATTCCACTTACTCTTTTTAAGAGCAGGAAGGATCCCCATATTGGTCAAATTTTGTTTACGCATTGGCCAAAAATAAGAAAAACGTTTCACCATCACATTATCAGCAATCACCTTATCCTTTTCTCCACTTCGGCTAGATGTTAAAACTACAATTTCAGAGTTTGGCTTATGTAAAGCAAACGCTTTCACTTGTTCTAATAAAAATTGTGGAATTTTATCCTTATTAGAAAGTGGAAAAAAAGATGTGACAATTAAAATTTTCATCGTTTCACAACCAAGACCCCTCACTACTTTTTATTATCAATTGACTGATAAATAAGCATTGTAATTTGTTCTGACACAAGCCCAATCAGAAAGATGATCAGTGATGTAGTCAAAAGTACAGCAGACATATTTGTAAATGTGCCACTTTGAATATACGTATAAATATATCGACATAAGCCTAAAGAAAAAACACCAAAGCTTATTGGCGTGAAAAGTTTGAGTGGGGAATACAAGGTACCAACTTTAAATATAATCAGTAAAAATCTAACCCCATCCTTAACTAGATTTATATGACCACTCCCTTCTCTTTTAGCCGCAACAATGGGCTCATAACCTACAGAATACCCTGCTCTGAAAAAAGCCATCGTACTGGTCGTCGGGTAAGAAAAACCATTTGGAAGCAAGTAAATAAACTCTCTAAATTTTTCAGCATTCACAGCTCTAAAACCTGAGGTTAAATCCTTAATTTTATGGCCTACCATCCAGCTTCCAAACTTATTATAAAAAGAGTTCGCAGCTAAGCGACCTAAACTAGCCTGCGATTTAGCACTTCGTGCACCAACCACCATATCAAACCCTTGATATAGTTTTTTCAATAGCTTGGGAATGTCATTAGGATCGTGCTGTCCATCAGCATCCATAAAAACTATAATATCTCCTGAAGCGGATCTTGCCCCCGTTTTGATTGAAGCTCCATTTCCTTTTGAATAACTATGACTAATGACTATTGCACCATTAGCTTTCGCTATCGCTGCTGTATCATCACTTGAGCCATCGTCTACGACTATAATTTCGTTAACGAGACCAACTAGCTTTGAAATAACATTACCAATTGATGCGCTTTCATTCTTTGCGGGAATGACAACCGAAACTTTATTATTCAACATTTACACCTCTATTCAATAACTTAGAAAGTTCCTGAATTTCGTTTTGATAAGACTTTTGATGAATGGAACGATCAGCGCCCAGCTTTTCAAGTTCAGATAGATAATACCTAGCCTTCAGAGGATAGCCTAATGCGATACTAACTTTTACCTGCCTTAAATAAAGATCGATATTTGGCTTTATGGCATGCAGACTATCATATGACACCATAGATTCTTCAAATAGACCTTGGTAAAGCTGAACCTCCCCTAACTGAAAGTAGAGAGTTTGCCTACTCGTAGAATCTTTCACCTCTTTATTTGTTAAGGCTGCTTCAATTAGCATGGTAAGACTTTGAGGCGAAATACCTTCACACAAACCATCCCCGAGCATTTTAACCAACACAGTTAGACCTCCTGATATACCATGACTATAAGTACCGTGATGTATAATATTTGCCGAAGATACAAGTGACCGATATTCAATTTTATTCCTCATAAGACATTCATTCACAATAAGTTGAAATTGAAGCGGTATATCAGTCGGATTAATTAGTTCTGCATTTTTAAGCGCATTTCTCGCAAGATCATAACGCTGAATATCACCATAATACCGCGCTAATAACAATTGAGCTCTTTTCGACTGTGGTTTTTCGGCGGCCCAAACTCTTGAAATGTTACTTAAACTTCCCCAAACAGTACTATTAAGGTAGCTAAATCCCACCAATAATATTATATATGGGACGATTAAAATAACTAAAACCCTAATCTTCGGGATATATCGCAACATAAAATAAGCCCCCCCAAAAATCAATCCAATAGACGGTAAGTAATTTCGATGTTCAAAATATAATTCAAGGGGAATAATCGTCGATTCTAATAAATGCCCTGCCAAGAAAAACATAATAGCCATCGCAAAAACTGGCTGATTTTTTCTAAAATAGAATCCAGCAGCCAATACTGCGAAAATTATAATGACACAAATCAAAGTACTTACTGGGGCCAGTAAATGATGTGATATTGGGTAAGCATCATGGAACACCCCCCCTCCACCCAACTTAGGCAAAAGAATATTTAAACTATAATCAATAATAATTCTTGCTTGCGTCAATAATCGTTCAACAAAGCTAAAGTCCCGTCTTTCATAACCAAGTAAAAAGTTGGGGAGTTTATAAATAAGGTAGAGAAAAATCATCAGAACTGGAATTCTTACTAAGATCCATAGTTTTTGTTTTGACTCTCTGCTTTCCAAGACGCTTTTATTAAGTAAAGTAAGCTCTATAACCAATAAATAAAGTGGTATTAATGCACCATTTTCTTTACTAAATACACTGAAGGCACCAAAAACAATATACAAAATAATAAAAATAGAACTTCTAGAACGGCGCTTTTCCTCTCTTGCTTTTAGGTAAGCGAGCATTGAGGCTAGTGCAAAAAATGTCATAAGCAATGTCATTCGCTGAACGACAAGCAATACAGAGGACATCAAAAAAGGGTGCAAAAGCCAAATACTTGTACAGATGATTGCGAGCCAAGCTTTTCGTTCTTCAGACAACGATGTGAAAGTGGCTAACTTACGTGAAAAGAAAAAAACCAAAACACCATTCATTAGGTGTACAAATATATTTATAACTTTAAATATCCAAGCATCTTTAGGAAAAGAGTCACTTCCTAGCAGAAAAGATGCCATTGCGACTGGTCGGCCAAAGGCACTTGAGGTGCCACCAAATATAATTTCTGATGCAGAAACGAGACCTTCATTGTAGCTAATTAAAGGACTGAGGTTTGGAAAGTCGTCAAACAAGAATGGGCCAGTCAAAGCAGAGTAGTAAACACAACTACAGATTATAATTGCCAATAACAGCCATAGATATTCAAAATTATGTGATTTTTGCATTACTAACTCTCATAAAAAAGCCCCGCTACGCGAGGCTAATTCTCAACATTAATTTATGCTAGTGTGCGGCTTTACAACCTGTAGGTCGTAAGTTAAGTGGAATAGCCGTCGCTGTCGAACAAGTCCAGACACCAGCGTTAGAACGCGCAAACTGCACCTCTTCTCCAATTAAATCCGCATTCAAACCACTCGCAGCAAGTGTAAATGTAAAGCTACCTGAGGTAGTCGCACCGGCAACAGAAGCAAGAGAAGCAATTGAAGTTGCTCTGTTATGATCTATCATTTGTTCTAAAGATGCTCCAGCAGGAAATGATCCGTTAGTCGCGATAAATTCTTCAATAGGTGTTTTAGCTGCGCCGCCAAACGAAACGGGTTCAGCAAGCTGCGCTCGACCGATATAATCTTGGTACGCTGGAATTGCTACCGCTGCCAAAATACCGATGATCGCAACCACGATCATTAATTCAATTAAGGTAAAACCAGATTGCTTAGTATTCATAGTATTCATATTTACTTCTCCAGTATTAATAAAGTATGACCGCTTCGTCTACCGCTAGTAAGCGTGCCTGACTTAAACAATAGCAGAGCTTGTGCCAAGTGCAATATTTTTAAAATATTCTTTATTAATCATTCAGATAGCCTTAGTTTAACTTATTTTTTTATTCCATATCACAAACAATAGCAAATAAACAAAAGTCACATACTGACAATTAATGTCAGTATGTGACAATGCATGAAAGAGATTAAACCCAATAATAATAAAAAAAGCGCTATATAAGCGCTTTTAGTTTATCGAATGTAAGAGTTAACAATTAGAAATCTAGCTGACACCCTTTTGGTCTCATATTTAACGGTATGTTAGAGGTTGTTGCACACACCCACAAACCTGCGGTAGTTCGCGAGAAACGTATCTGCTCACCTACCAAAATCAGACTCAAGCCAGTAGAAGCTAATGTAAATGTAAATGTACCTGATGTAGTAGCACCCGCTAGAGACGCAAGCGTAGCAATTGATTGCGCCCGATCAATATCTATCATTTGACTCAAAGACGCTCCGGCAGGAAAGACGCCATTAGTAAAAATAAATTCCTCTATACTTCTTTTTGTCGTCCCACCAATAGATATAGGCTCAGCGAGCTGCGCACGACCGATATAATCTTGATAAGCAGGAATTGCCACTACTGCTAAAATCCCAACAATAGCAACAGAAATCATCAATTCGATTAAAGTAAAGCCCCGTTGATTTGATACCATTTCAATACACTCACATAAAGTAAAATAAAGATACTTTTATAAAAACTTAACCTTAACTAATGTAAAGCATATCCTATACCAATATATACCAGACCTTTAGTATTGAACAATTGTAATAAAAAATGGGCGACATATACAAATACTTTAATATCATTTGCATTATCAAACCTCACTACACTTTAAATTGTTACATAATAAACACAGTCCACGCATCCAAAGTCGTGAATTACACCCTCATCATCGCCCCTATCCTATTGTATTGTATAAAAATGACTATTTCTTTTAAAACCCTAAAATTACACTACACTTATTTGAATAAGAAAATATTTAAATACTAAAGAATGCTTAACCCTTTTTTTAAAGACAATTAATGTGAATTTTTTTATGATTCGATACTCAATAATTCTCCAAATTTTATTCCATAGCATGAAAATAGCCTCATGACACCTCAAGACAATATTACATTAACAGGATTAGCTCGAAAATTTGTGCAAGATCAGC
>Ga0209184_1000942_pt1 | contig 23622 bp, 15 predicted proteins | sample EN8Hudsemesocosm_2_FD_184627 | JGI IMG/M metagenome (GOLD analysis project Ga0209184, IMG submission 184627) | Methane-oxidizing microbial communities from mesocosms in the Hudson Canyon - EN8C Hudson Canyon (SPAdes) (version 2) | ecosystem: Environmental > Aquatic > Marine > Cold seeps | place... | reverse complement strand
CAAAGTAATCATCTTGGGAAAGCTTTCTTGTGACCGTTTTAGGCTTAAATTTGTCGATTGTAACCCAAAATTAAATGTTGGCTTTGTGGCAATAGAGAATGATTTCATCTAACTCGTTAAGGGGCACTTAGCGTGATAGTAGTTTTACTTCTAATTATTGTTAATTGCTACCTACATGATCAAGTAAAAAATGAGTATGTTGTTAAATTGCATCCAAACACTGCTTGGCCAACGTGATTTATCCGCTACTGGACAATATACGCATGTGACGATTGAGCAGCTAAAGCAAGTGCATAATGCAACACACCTCGGCAAAGGTGGATCATTACAATTCATCATCATTTAATCTGCTGATAATCAGAAATAGAAAGATAATTTGTCAAGTATACGCATATTGCGTATACTTGATGAATGAAAGCCGTATTCGTTGAATCTAGTATTTTTGAAAAACATCGCAGTGACTACATGTCAGATGATGAATATAGTGCATTCCAGCGTGAATTGTTATCGGAGCCTATTAAGGGTGATGTGATACAGAGTACTGGTGGATTGCGAAAGATTAGAGTGGCTGTAAAAGGCAAAGGTAAGCGTGGTGGTGCAAGAGTCATTTATTACTACTTCGACCGACATAGTCGCTTCTATTTACTTACCGTGTATGCCAAAAATGAAGTGTCAGATTTGACGACTACCCAGAAAAAACAACTTAAAGACTTTATGGAGGTCTGGAAAAATGAGCAAACGTGATTTATTTGCAGAGCTAACAACGTCACTTAATGAAGCAAAAGACCATAGCGAAGGTAAGTTAACCTTGAAGACGCATGAGATGAAAATTGCGGATGAGTTGGTGATCTCACCAAACGAAATACTATCAATTCGTGAAAAATTTCACATGTCCCGTGGTGTCTTTGCTAATTACCTACATACATCAGTTCGAACATTAGAAAATTGGGAGCAAGGACGTAGTGCGCCTAATGGACAAGCGGTTACGCTGCTTAAATTGGTAAAGTCGCACCCTGAAACGTTGTCGCATATAGCAGCATTGTAGTACCTACCCACCAACTCAGTTAGCCCTATCACTCAATATCTGCTTGTAGTGATATGGTTACCTCATCATCATTCACTTCAACTCTATCTCGGAAAGGGGCACATAGTGCCATAGAATATTTGAAATAGTTTATATATCAAATTATAAATAGATTCATTTTGAAATAAAATCAGAACAACACGATGTCTTATCTACAATAATGATCTTGAGGTCGAAATATTATTGTATTTGCCACTTCTCTTTAATGGATTTGAGTTTTCCGTTGCTTTTAAGTTTTTGAAATGCTTTTTTGTATTTATCGACCACGTCGGGCGGTGTTTTAGTATTAAATGCGGCATTTAAACTGTTATCAAGAGAAGATAACTCCTGGAGTCGTTGTAATTTGTTAAAATCAAGGTTTAGCTTTTTAGCTCTTGTTTTCATCGTTAACTGTGTTGCTATAACAAGATCCACTCGGTCTAAGAATAACATAGGTAAACTTTGCTCCTCTTTAATTGTTTGATAAATAGCGGAAAAGTTTTGTTGTTTCAAATATTCAGCAACGTTGGAGTCACGAGAAACAGATACTCTTAAATGTTGTAATTGTTTTAGGGTAAATTCTTCTGTAAAGTTTTTTTTAAGTCCCCAAAAATATAATTGGGTTTTGTGGAATTCACCTATCCAATGAAACATATTTTCACGAAAGTTAGTACGGGCAATAGAATAAATTAAAACATTCGGTTTATTCTTGGCCGTTAAATAAGCTCTAGCCCAAGGTAATACGTTAATATCTGCTTGATCTCCAGTAATTTTAAATAATTCATGAATGACTTCTGTGGAAAAACCACCGACACTCCCATCTGAATTTTTAGTTTGATAAGGCTCTAAATATTCAGTAACAACTGTTATAGTTGCAGCATTTACCGATGGGCATAAGCATTGGTAAATAAGTAAAAGCAAAAGTAACGGATAAAGTAGTTTCATTTAATGTTCACTTATATTTTAATCATATGGTTGTAGAGTAAGTTCGGCGCAACAAATGGAAGCTTTAAAAACAGTTGTATTACTATCGTACTGGTAATATCTATAAACAATTCAGGAGGAAATTGACCATGGTTAGTATGCTGATAATTGGCATACAATACGGTTTAGGTCTGATAGGCTATTTGGTTTTAATATCCGTATCAAAACCAAATAGCTATGGGTAAATTATATTTGTACGTTAAAATATCAGGATGTTTGTGCTTATACTACGCCATAGGCGAGCATCGCATCGGCAACTTTAACAAAACCTGCAATATTGGCGCCTTTTAGATAATCGACAATTTCACCATTTGTACCATATTGTAAACATTGCTCGTGGATAGACTTCATAATGTTTTGGAGTTTTTCATCAACTTCGTCACTACTCCAAGAAAGGCGCATGCTGTTTTGTGTCATCTCTAGACCCGAAATTGCAACGCCACCGGCATTAGCCGCTTTAGCTGGAGCAAATAAAACATTGTGTTCTTTAAAGTAATGAACCGCATCAATGGTTGATGGCATATTGGCGCCTTCTGCAACTAGCATAACGCCATTTTCAACTAAGGTTTTTGCATCATCTAAATCTAATTCATTTTGAGTAGCACAAGGAAAGGCAAGATCACACTTCACTTGCCAAGGACGTTGATTGTCATAAAACTCAACGTTATATTTTAGTGCGTATTCACTTATACGGCCACGTTGATTATTTTTCAGATCAATAACATAGCCAAGTTTTTCACCGTCAATACCATTCTCATCAACAATGTAACCACTTGAGTCACTCATTGCGATAACTGTACCACCGAGTTCATTGATTTTTTTGGCGGCATATTGAGCTACATTACCTGAGCCCGAGATAACACAGCGTTTACCGGCAATGCTATTACCAATGTGATTGAGCATGTTTTGAGTAAAGTACACTGTGCCATAACCGGTGGCTTCAGTGCGGATTAAACTGCCACCAAAAGAGATACCTTTACCTGTTAACACACCCACAAAGTTGTCATTAATGCGTTTATATTGACCAAACATATAGCTAATTTCACGTGAGCCAACGCCTATATCACCTGCGGGTACATCCATGTTTTCGCCAATATATTTAGATAACTCGGTCATATAAGCTTGGCAAAAACGCATTATTTCACGATCAGATTTACCTTTAGGGTTGAAGTCACTACCACCTTTGCCAGCGCCCATAGGCAGTGTCGTTAAACTATTTTTAAATTGCTGTTCAAAACCTAAAAATTTTAAAATGCTTAAATTAACACTAGGGTGAAATCTAAGACCACCTTTATAAGGACCAATAGCGTTATTAAACTGTACACGGTAGCCTTTATTTGCGTGTACTTTGCCTTCATCGTCTTCCCAACAAACGCGAAAAATAATGCTTCTGTCTGGCTCTGTCATCCGTTCAAGTATCAATTTGTCAAAATACTCTTTATGTTCAAACATAAATGGTACAACACTTTCTGCTACTTCTTTTACTGCTTGGTGAAATTCAATCTCACCAGGATTTCGTTTGATTAATCCAGCCATAAAACATTCTAAAAAGCGCTCTGGTGTTGAGTAGTCACCATAAAGATGTGCAGACATTATTTTTCCCGTACTTTAGTTAATATTAGTGGTTATTTATTTCTTAGTTATAGCCTAAAACAAAGCAATTTGAATTTAGGTCAAACGATTCATTAATAGCGGAACTCGTTTTAACAACCTTGGTTGTTATAGCTTTTGGGTGAGTGCTTAGTTTTTGATTCAAACTGGTTTTTTTTGATGATTTAACTGTGTTTGTGTCATTATTGTTTTGATTGTTTTTCATAGTAGTCCCCATAGCATTTTGGCTTGTTAGTAATCAAATGTTTGAATATATATAGTACTGAGCTTAACGAAAAGCGCAGCATACGTAATCTATATAGCAAATGTTAAGCCAATAGCTTTGTTTTTAAGTACCTCATTGTTTTTGTTGCGAATATTTCATTGTGCTTTGCTTTGTAGCTATAGGAATGAGTAATATTATTCTTATTCTTATACGGATTTAGGAAATTGAGAACTCATAAACTTAAATGAGTTAAGCCTACTCTATACAGAGTAAATCAAGGTGAGATATGACAAAGTGAAATTACCTTATTTTGATGGTATATATGTCAAAACTATTAGAAATTGCAGTCCATATGGCGTAGGCATGAATCTTCCTATAGGAGCTGTTTTTCAAGAACAATAGTACTTACTGGTTTTTGTTGAAATAAACTTCAATAAAAAATATACAACAATATCAATAGCTAATGATATTAATTTTATTTGGCATGATATTAGCTATTAAACTATTCACTTTAGTTTGTTGATGGATTGCTTTTTATACGATTTCCTTCGTACAAGGCGATGAGTTTTGTCATTACAACAAGCAAAGTTAAATAAAATAGGAAAGGAATAATGGATAAGTTGTAAATTAAATTGAGACGATGACTTCAAGGATTGAGCTGAGTAATACCGTATAAAGAACAATAAATACTCGGTTATAGTTTGATTCTCTCACAATCATAATAATAGGAAGTCAATATGTATTCACATACTAACCCTGCAGTTCCCCCTGCAATAAACCACTATTTTACCGGTAGTACAGGTGCATATCACGATGCGCAATCTCTAGCTCGCATTGTTCAAGGCTTAATTGATGCACACAGTGATTTAGTTGAAACCATCGATTTACCCAATAAAACTTTTGGCTATAATGGTGCTGCTGCTACAGCATATGATGGCTCAGTCGTCGATAATAACAGACGTCAAATGAAGCTATATCGACTTCATGGAGCTAAAGATTGTGCCAGACACGGTATTTTCATCTATGGCTCTCCACATTCAAGAGAATGGTTACCTAAACACTCATTAGTGGAAACTATCTATCGTGTATTGAAAAACTATGGCTCAGATGCTTACCTTACCCAGCTACTTGACGAAGTTGATATTTTTTATATTCCTGACTGTAATCCCGATGGTAGCATGTACTCCTTTCATGATTCAGCTAATTTTAGAAAAAATCGCCATGTAAAGGGTGGCGTGCCTGATATTTGGCCTTATAGCACTGATACAAGTTGTACCGTAGATATTAACCGAAATTATTCGGTAGGCTTTGGCTCAGGTAGTTCGTCAAATGTCTGCTCTAATGAAGCGTATCGAGGTGTTGGTTCACACTCTGAACCAGAAACTATGAACATTAGCTGGGTTGTTAAGCAATATCCTAAAATTTGGGTCAGTATCTCAGCCCATAGTGCTGGCAATACAATTTTCTGGCCTGTGGCGCCAGATGGTGAAATTACTCCGCTAGATTCAGCTAACTTAAAATCACAATGTCCAGATGAAATATTAGGTGGTACCACATCACAGCGTTCCGGCTGGTTTAATTACATGGCCCAACGCGCAAGAGCTGCTATTTATGATCATCGAAATACTGTGCTTGATCAGGCTGAATTAACACCTGGACCTTCATCAGGATACCCTTATGGTAGTGGTATCAGTACTTATGAAATGTACTTTAACCATACTGATAACCCATTAACGACACGCTCTAGAACTGTTAAAGCAACCCCATGGCACGAACATCCACATAAAATTTACCAATATACTTTTGAAATGTCAGCCGTAGGTCAGCGTCCAGCTTGGGTTGAAGGTGAAGAGATAATCATGGAGTGGGCGAATGGCATTTTAGAGGTTATTGCTTGTACGCGTGATTTATCAAAAGAAAATGTTTTTGAATACCAAGCAATCGCAAGTGAAGACTGGTTATCTGGCACTTACAACAACAATAACCAGCCAAGAGGTTGGGGTAGTGACTGGTTAGTCAGTGGCAATTGTGAAATGTTAACGGATAAGTATTGTCATAGTGGTAGTCACACTGTGCGATTAATGAAGACAGGGCGAATAGAGCGTACCGTAAACCTTAAAGATAAAATGGGCGCTAAATTAAGGTTTGCTTGGCGAGCTGCGTCTTGGGAAACAGGTGATTCAGTTTTCATTAAAGTCAATGATGGCACAGGTTGGTCAACAGCGAAAACTTTTGTCAATGGTGATGATGATTACTATTACCATGAAGCAGAAGTTGATTTATCTGCTTTTAATCATGTTGATGATTTTAAAGTTGCCTTTGAAGGCTCAATGAGTAGTACCTCTGACTGGTTCTATCTTGATCACATTAGAGTAGAAGCACTTGATGGTGTTGCTTATGACAACTTCAATAGTAATAGTTTTACCGGTGGCGAAGGCTGGTTAGCTCAGTGGCTAACATCAGGTAATGCTTCAATAGCCACTGACTATGCTTTAGAAGGGGGTGCTTGTGCAAAAATCACCCAAACAGGTAGAATTGAACGCCAACTAGATTTAAGCGGAATATTGAACCCTAAATTGATATTTGATTCACGTAGTGTTTATTTTGAAGCGGGTGATGCTGCTTATATCAAAATTGACGACGGGAGTGGTGAGCAAATTATTGATACCATCACGTCCGAGCATAGCGATAAAGTATATCACCAGCATGTCATTGATTTATCTCCTTACGCTCAGTCTACTAATTTTAAAATTATTTTTGCGGGTGCAATGGATGAAACCCTTGACTACTGGTATCTAGATCGTATTCGAGTGACAGGTGATAAAGCCATTGCTATCGATGCATTTGATTCAGGTGACTTTAATGGTGGTGATGGTTTTAGTTATTCGTGGTCGGTAAGTGGTGCAACTATTACTAAAACACAACCTTTCTCAGGGCTAGCCGCAGTACAATTTACCAATAATGCGAGTATCGAACGCACGGTTGATTTATCAGGATTTGCAGGTAAAAAATTAGAGTTTGTCGCTAAAGTTGGTCAAGCATTTAGTAGCCAAGATGACTTTACTATCAGTATTGACGAGGGTGCCGGTTGGGTACAAGTTAAAACCTTAACGGTTACTGATGCAGATGGTTATTACCACTCATACTCTATAGATTTAACCCCTTATAACCATATTTCAAACTTTAAAATAGCTTTTAGTGGAGGGATGAGTAACAACTCAGATGATGTTTGTATTGATCAAATACAAATTGTTTAACTTTGAAATATCAAAGTAATACTTGAATTCAAAAACAACTAAATTTTAATGATTAGAATAATTAAAAGGGTAAATAGAATGAAAAATTTTGAAAATACATCATCTCGCCGTAAATTCATGACAATGGGCGTATCATCAGCTGCTGTTTTATTAGGTGGAGCAGCACTTACACACAGAGCGCAAGCAGGTAGTGCTCAAAACAATAACATGCTAAGTAATGGTACAACTATCACCCATAGCCACGTTAAAGCAATGACTTCAGATGCTAATTTAAAAATTGGCGATACGGTGTGTACACTTGGTTATCACAAAGTCGGTGATGATGGCGATAATATTTATATTATTGGTAGTAACACCTCAACAGATGACGGCGGCAGTATTATTAGTCTTAAAAACGGCTTAAATGCACAAGGGATCTTTCCTGGGGGTATTATTCGTGTTGAGCAATTTGGCGCAGTTGGATTTACTCAGGCTAATCAAGCAGAAGCGAGCATTGATAATTCCGCTGCAATGACTAATGCTCATAAAACAGGGCAAGTTATTACTTATGGTGCCAAGCAATATCGCTTCAATACGCTTGTTATACCTTTTGGTGGCATTATAGGTCGTGGTGATAGTACTATTTTAGTGTCAACAGACACATCAACTAAAGATATTGTAAGCTATCAAGGCTTAGTCAATCATAATGAAGTATCGGGTATATTTAAAGACTTCTCACTTAAGGTGGGCAGTAGTAATCAAAAAACGGCCGGTGCAGGTATTAAGTTCGCTTACCTTAAGGGAAGTAACAATTATACTTCGCATATCCAAAATGTGAATATTAAAAACATTCCAACAAGTATCCACACCAATAACGCCTCTTTTTATACAATAAAGGATTCATATTTGTCTGCTTATAGCCGACATGGAATTTTTGTTGATGTGGTTAATAAGTTTACTCATGAAAGAGACAGTAATATTGAGAACAATGTTTTAGATAGCAAGTTGGCAAGTGCTGTAGCCATTAAATATCATGGCGGCAGTATCAAAGTTGCAAATAATAAAATCAGTGGCGGTTTAATTGGCATTGATCTTTCACCGGTAAACGCAAGCCCTATGGCTCAAATTACCGGCAATGTGATTGAAAAGCAAAAAGAGAACTCTATTCGCTTTACGACACAAACCAAACTGACTGCAAATGAAAATACTGACTTTACTCAGTTGTTGATTAGCCAAAATAGGCTTGATGCTTCAACAACTAAAGGCGCGGCTATTTTTATTTCACCAAACAGTTTCACCTTAGGCGATTTATCTATTAATAATAATTTGATACGTTTCCATGGTGATGCTCAGGCTGTAGCTGCAATTGATATTAATAACAGTACTCGCTTTATGATCAATAACAATACCGTAAATTGTCATAATGGCACGGGTCATCGTGGTATTCACATTAGTGAAGATTGCAGTAGTGGCATTTTATCAATCAACCATGTGATTTTGCCACTTAATGGTCATACGCTGAATTTAAGTGCGACTACAACGTCGGTTTAATTACATTATAAATAGGTTATTACTATTGCTATTTTTTAAAAAGATAGTGGTAGTAACAACCTTAACTGATTAGGAGAAATTTATGCCTGGTATTAGCATTTGGCAACTTATCATCATTGCGGTGATTATTGTGCTGTTGTTCGGCACAAAGAAATTGCGTGGATTAGGAGGTGACTTAGGTAGCGCGGTTAAAGGCTTTAAAAAAGCGTTAGGTGAAGATGTGTCAGAAGTAGCGACTGTCGAAACTAAAACGACTACTAAAGTCTCTGAATAATATTTTTATCAGTATAACTGATAGTTAACTAGTCATCCGTTTGGTTTTTAATAAAATTAAACGGGTGATTTTTTAACTCTATCAGCTAAATTATTTAAAATAGATGAGTATGAAAAATATGCTCTCGATTACATATTATCTTTATCATTTTATTTTCAGTGAGGTTGAACTTAAAACATAAACGGACAAACGACTATAATAATGATGGCACTTATCTTTTCTTGGAGACTATATTGAGATATTTCATTTTCCTAATTATTTTCATGTGTCAAACATCTAGTGCTAAAAATATTGTAATAAACGTTGTCACTGAAGATTCATATCCATATCAATACCTTGATAATGCCAGCGTTATGGGCCAGCATCAGATCTTGTTAAACGTGTTCTAGAGGAAGCAGGATTTGATTATCAACAAGATATTCTTCCTTGGGCTAGAGCTTATCAATACGCACAAACCAAATCGAACACACTTATTTACTCAATTGCTAGAACGCCTGAGCGTGAAAATAAATTTCGATGGGTTGGGCATTTAACACTATTAAATTATTATTTGGTTGGCTTAAATACTTCAAAATTTACACAACCTATTTCGTTGAACTCTTTAAAAGACATGAATATAGGTACTATTCGAAATAGCGCTAATCATCATTACCTATCAGTGCAAGGTTTTAAGCGCCTTCACCTATTAACTACACCTGAGCAAACGGTTAAAATGCTTAGACTAGGACGAATAGATTTGTTTCCTACGGACTATGCAACCTTCCAATTAACCTGTTTACATTTAATGTTAGATTGCAAGAGATAGTGCCGGTTTACCGCTTAGAAGAAACGTCTACTGCCTTGTATATGGCTTTTAGTTTACAAACGGATGAAAAAATTGTGAATAAAGTCCGCCATGCATACCAAAGAATAATGAAGTATCATGATATCTCAAACTCTTTCTCTCTCATTATGAGTCACTAGTACCTACAAAAACTGAAATAGTAGGAATTAATAAGCTTTCTATGCTACATTTTGAGCTTGCTTTATATTATATATACTTATTAATCAATTTGTTGCGTTGTTTATTCAACTTGGCACGTACTTCGCCTTAGAATTAAGGTGTTAACCAATAACACTCAGGCGTGTTTTTGATTAATTGTTATCGTGCAATGAAAGTAGTTCTCCTTCTATTCTTTTATTGCTGTTTTTTGTCACTTTTCAATTTCGAGTTGACGAGCCCTGCTATGAATTAGTAGGGTTTTTATATCTGCCCCCTATGCGGTATTACTTATAACTTACTTGAATAAGAAAGAATCTTCTTAGTAACTTTGTGTTATAGGAATATTCGCACTCATTTAGCAGTTACTATAAACAATGTTATTTGATTATATTCATATTTTTCAGTGTGTTATTTTGTCTTGTTAAACTTGGCACAACCTTCGCTATACATCATTACGCTCAAACTAAGTAAAGCGTTTCATTAAAATTATAAACATAAATACATATGAAAATATGAATAGGGGAAATCATGTATAACAAGTGTAAAGTGACTAAGGCTATCCGCCTAGCAATGCTAGTTGGCGCTAGTGCTACAGCAACTTTGTCAGCTCCTGCTTTTTCTGCAGAAGCAGAGTCAGCAAAAGAAGAAAGTGTTGAACGTATTATCGTTACCGGTTCACGTCGTAATGACAGAACAGTAGCTGAAAGTACTTCTCCGGTAGATGTTATCAATATTGATAGTATGGCTGCGACAGGCCAATTAGAAGTAAGCCAAATTTTATCTAACTTATTGCCTAGTTTTAACTATCCAAAAGCAACATTAAATGACGGTACTGATCACTCAAGCCCTGCTACTTTACGCGGTTTAGCACCTGATCATACGCTAGTACTTATCAATGGCAAACGTCGTCATTCTGGAGCTCTTCTTAACTTAGGTGGTTCAATTGGTCGCGGGTCAACAGCCGTAGATTTAAACATGATCCCAACATCTGCGATTAAAAACATTCAAGTATTACGTGACGGTGCTGCAGCTCAGTATGGTTCTGATGCAATAGCGGGTGTTATCAATATTATTTTAAAAGACGGCAGTGAAGGTGGATCTTTTGATGTGACTTACGGCCAATACAACACTGAAGTTGATGGTGTTAAGCAAATCAAAAGCAAAGCTGTTGTTGGTAATGAACTTGTTTTTGAAGACGGTGCTAACCTAGATAGAACTGATGGTGAAACGACTACTATCGCTGGTGATATTGGTTTTAGCCTAGGTGAAGATGGTTTTTTACATTTAGCCTTTGAATCTCGTGACCGTGCACCAACAAGCCGTAATGGTTATGAAGGTCGTCCGGTATATAGCCTACTTGATGATGGTTCAATTGATCCACGCGAACTCGCTTTTGACCATGCAAACAATTTCCGAGTTGGTCGTGCAGATATACAAGATTTAACCTTTGTTTATAACCTTGGTTATAGCCTAAATGACACCACTGAATTATATTCTTTTGGTACTTATGGCCAACGTGATGGTGACTCAGCCGCATTTTATCGTCAGCCAAAACAAGGAAAATCTTTAGGTATTTTCCCTGATGGTTTCTTACCTCATATCAAAACAGACGTTGTTGATACCTCTATTATTGTTGGTATTAATGGCGAACTCGGAAATTGGAACTGGGATGCTAGTGTTGATTACGGTAAAAATGACTTCGGTTTAGGTAATGAAAACACTGTTAATGCTTCATTAGGTGATAACTCACCTACTAGCTTTGATAACGGCGCTTTAGTTTATGATCAAACTATCATCAACTTAACGTTTGATAATATGCTTGATTTCGGTTTACATGATGATGTTTTTATTGCTGTTGGTGCTGAGTATCGCAAAGAAAACTATAAAATTACTGCCGGTGAAGAAGCTTCTTACATTGATGGTGGTAGTCAAGGTTTCCCAGGTTTACCTGCTTCAACAGATGAAAGTCGTAATAATTTAGGTCTTTTTGTTGAATTAGATACAGATTTAACTGATAACTTAAACGTTACGCTTGCTGGTCGGTATGAAGATTACAGTGATTTTGGTACAAACTTTACTAGCAAATTAGCTGCGCGTTATGAAGTAAATGATAATTTCTCATTCCGTGGCGCTATCAGTTCTGGCTTTAGAGCACCTTCTTTAGCACAAACTTCCTATACTACAATATCTACCGTGTTTATTGATGATGGCAACGGCAACCAAATACCACAGGAGAAAGGTTTATTCCCTGTAAGCACACCTGTAGCACAAGCATTAGGTGCTAAGGAACTTACCCCTGAAGAATCAGTTAACATGACGTTTGGCTTTGTTTACACTCAAGGTGCTTTCAACTTTACTGTTGATGCTTATAACATCACCATTGATGATCGTATCGTATTATCGGAAGCCTTATCTGGCTCAGCGGTAAACGATATATTGGAAGATGCAGGTGTAAATAACGTGGGTAGTGCAACGTATTTCACTAATGCGATTGATACTGAAACTCAAGGGGTTGATGTGGTTGCGACTTACGATCTTGATTTAAGTAATATGGGCAGCTTAGCGTTAAGTGCAGCACTGAACCTTAATGACACCGAAGTGACTAACCTTAAAGACAACCCGCCAGAATTAGATGATTTAGGTGATAATTATATCCTTTTCAGTGCCCGTGAAATCTCTCGTTTTGAAACCAGTACACCAGATAACAAACTTAACTTATCTGCTACTTGGAATATGAATGACTTACAAGTAAGCCTTCGTTCTACACGCTTTGGTGAGTGGACTGATGCACAGTACAGTAGCGATAAATCGCAACTTGGCTATGTTGAAGACTTTGACGCTCAATGGATTACTGACTTAGATGTTGCTTATCAAGTAACAGATAATATCAAGTTAACTTTAGGCGCTAATAACTTATTTGATGCTTACCCTAAAGCCGCAGATCAATTCTTAAATGAAGATGGTAGCAGACGTATTAGTACTTTCAATCGAATCATTCCATTCTCGTCGTTCTCTCCGTACGGCACTGATGGTCGATTTATTTATGGCCGTATTAGCATTAGCTTTTAATAGGCTTCTATAAGTTAGTATGAATAAAGCAGCCTCTTGGCTGCTTTATTTTTGGAAAAAATAGAGGATTTCAGCTGTTGAGTTGTCTTATTTTGAGGGTAATAAAAATAATAAAGGTTGTAGTAAAAGATGAATATAGATGTAGGACTTATTGAAACATTATTAGTCGCGTTATTAATACTGTTTTCAGGTTACTTTTTTAATAGCAAAATTGCCTTTTTACGGGAGAATAATATTCCAGAGCCGGTAGTAGGTGGCATTGTTTTTTCAATATTAGCAGCGGTTGCCCATACCTATTTTGATGTAAATTTAAACTTTGATATGAGCTTTAAAAACCCATTAATGATTGTTTTCTTTACTACTGTAGGGTTAGGTGCAAGTTTTTCTTTACTGGTTAAAGGTGGCCCTAAAGTCGTGCTTTTCTTAGCAATTGCTACCGTTTATTTGTTTTTACAAAATGGTATTGGTGTTGGTATTGCTTTAGTCACAGGAATGAATCCATTATTGGGCTTAATTGGTGGCTCTGTTACTTTATCTGGAGGTCATGGTACGGGGGCAACTTATGCTGAATTGTTTACCACAGAGTTTGGTCTGGGAGTAGGCGTGCTTGAACTTGCCATGGCAGCTGCAACGATGGGCTTGGTTTTAGGCGGTTTAATTGGTGGACCAGTAAGTAAACGCTTAATTAGCAAATATAATTTAAAAGCTGATGAATACCATGAAGAGTTAGACGACACAATTACCTTCAACCCAGAAGATCATGACTTAGTAACACCGAAGAAAATGATGGAAACATTAGTTATTATATTGATTTGTATTGTTTTTGGAGGCCTTGCACACGTTGCATTAAAAGCGAATGGTTTGATTTTACCTTCATTTTTATTGCCGCTGTTATTCGGTGTTATTGCCACGAACGTCTGTGAATTTTCTAAGCGTTATCATATTAGCCGAGCCTGCATTGATTTATGGGGCACCATGGCCTTATCAATATTTTTGGCGATGGCGTTGATGTCACTGAAAATATGGGAGCTAGCCAACTTAGCCGGCCCCATGTTTACGCTGATTTTCATACAAGCAATCATGTTAATGTTTTTTGCTTACTTCATTACGTTTAGAGTGATGGGAAAAAATTATAATGCAGCAATTATTGCAGGTGGACACTGTGGTTTTGGCCTTGGTGCTACCCCAACCGCTGTGGCTAACATGGAATCACTTGTTGCTCGCTATGGCCCTTCACCACAAGCATTTTTAGTGGTTCCATTAGTGGGGGCATTCTTTATTGATATTACTAATGCGCTTGTGCTTCAGGTTTATTTGAGTTTGGGCTTTATTACCTCTTAGCTTGATGATTTTTAAATGCGAATTTTGAGAGTGTTTTAGCAGCGCCCTGATAGAATGCGCGAACTTTCTTTACCTTGGCTGAATTAGTGTTTGGCCTAGGTCTACGTCGTTTATAGTTTGTTTTAATCGAATTATTAAAAACAGGAGCCGTTTGGCTCCGTTTTTGTTTCTAGCATTTTTTATTTTAGTTATTCAAAAAATAGATAACCCAGTTAAACTGGTGAAAAGCTCTAAAGCTTTGGTTCCCACTAAAGAATTACCAAACTCATTTAAGCCTGGTGAATATACTGCTATTGCCATTTTCCCCGGTATTATGGCAACAATACCACCACCAACGCCGCTTTTCCCCGGCAAGCCAACTCTAAAAGCAAAGTCACCAGAAGCATCATAATGACCACAAGTTAACATTAACGCATTAACACGCTTAGCTTGTTCAGGGGTAAGATATTGCTTATTAGTTATAGGATCGGTGCCGCTGTTAGCTAAATATAAAAATGCACGAGAAAGCTGTAATGGCGTCATTTCAACCGAGCATTGTTGAAAATATGTTTCTAAAACTGTTTCAACATCATTGTTTAAGTTGCCAAAACTTTTCATTAAATGCGCTAAACTGGCATTGCGAAAACCATGCTGCATTTCTGAGTCGGCAACACTCATATTTATATCAACGCTAGAGTCCGCGCTAACACTGTGAATAAAGGCAAGGGTGTCTGCTAACGCATTACCGTCACCATTGGCTTTTGAAATTAAACTGTCGCATACCACAATCGCGCCCGCATTAATAAAAGGATTTCGAGGAATCCCTTCTTCATGTTCAAGTTGTACTAAAGAATTAAATGGATCACCCGATGGTTCACGCCAAACACGACGGTAGAGCTTTTTCTTATACTCTCGAAGCGCTAAAGTAAAACTGAATACTTTAGAAATACTTTGAATAGAAAAAGCTTGATTGTATGCACCAACACCGTAGAAATCACCATTATTTAAAGTGATAGCCATGCCAAACTGGTTTGGATCCACATTAGCCAATGCAGGTATATAATCAGCCACCTTGCCTTGACCTAACATTGGTGTTATTTGCTGATGAATTTTATCTAGTATTGTTGAAAAATCCATACATACCTCTTTTCTTTGAAACAAGTTAATTTGGCTTTTATACGCTCATTCTTAGTTTAATTCAAATGCTTTATTTTCAATCAAACCCTTATGTATATGGTGGCATAGCGACGTTGGGAAACCCTATTCTTATAGCGAAACAGATAATAAGAACAATACTTCCTACTCCTTGAGGCCTTCTAAATATAGGTTTACTTATTAGTTAATATTTTCAATCTGTTACCTGGATTTAGCAACTTGGTGCATTATTTGCTCTAATTTATTTAAAATAATTTATATTTTCTTTAAATATTTCCAATAAAGTTCTGACAGAGGATTTCAGATGCGAGCGATTACATTATTACTTAGCTTGCTGGTGCTTATGCAACTAGCAGCTTTTCCATTATCAGCACAAGTTAATGAACAAACGGCTGTACAACATAAGTTAAGAGAGGCTCGTGAGCCAGAAGCATCAACCGGGTTGGCTAAAAATAAAGCAGTTCACGGGCAGAAGTTTATGGTTGTTGCGGCTAATCCATACGCAAGCAAAGCAGGTTTCAATATCTTAAAACAAGGTGGTAGTGCTGTTGATGCGGCAATTGCCGTACAGCTAGTGCTAGGTCTGGTTGAGCCTCAATCATCGGGTATTGGTGGCGGTACATTCTTACTGTACTGGGATAATGACAAAGGTGAGCTTACTAGCTTTGACGGCAGAGAAACAGCCCCCAAAATGGCAACCAGTGAATTGTTCTCAAATGGAACAGGGCAACCGCTAAAGTGGATTGACGCTGTTGTTGGAGGTCGCTCTGTTGGCGTTCCTGGTATTTTAGCCAGCTTTAAAAAAGCGCATGATCTTTATGGTAAGTTGCCTTGGTCAGTATTGTTTGAACAAGCTATTGAGTTGGCGGAACATGGGTTTGTAGTATCGCCACGCTTAGAAAAATTGTTAGGGATGGATTTTAATCCCGGTATTCATATTTTACCTGAAATAAATCAATATTTTTTTCCTAATGGCCAATCTGTTAAAGCGGGTAGCGTATTAGTTAATAAAAAATTAGCTAAGGTCTATCGCAGCATTGCCAGCGACGGTGTTGATGTTTTCTACAAAGGTTGGATTGCTAAAAGGATTGTTGAAAAAGTACAGCATTCTTCTATTGCTCCGGGCTTATTAACGATGGAAGACATGTCAGCCTATCAGGTTGCACAGCGAGATGCCGTTTGTGGTTTATACAGACAATTTAATATTTGTGGTATGGCGCCACCAAGTTCAGGTGGCATTGCTGTTATTCAAACTTTAGCACAATTACAATCGTTTGATTTAGTGAAAGAAAAGCCAAACTCTGTACTAGCAACGCATCTAATTACTCAAAGTTCACGTTTAGCTTTTGCTGACCGAAACCGTTATATTGCCGATGCTGATTTTGTTTCTGTACCCACTGCTGGTTTATTAGCGACTGACTATTTAGCGCAGCGTACTAAACTAATAGATATTAATCATGACATGGGTAAAGCGCAAGCCGGCTTCCCTGTGGGGGCGGTGGCGCAAGCCGATGACTCTGCTATTGAGAGACCATCAACTAGCCATATTTCTATAGTTGATGGCTTGGGTAATGCGGTATCTATGACCAGTAGTATAGAAAATGGTTTTGGCTCAGCTCTTATGGTTGAAGGTTTTATTTTAAATAATCAACTAACAGATTTTTCACTTGCGCCTAAAGAAAATGGTCAATGGGTAGCAAACCGAGTTGAAGCGAATAAGCGTCCACGCAGCTCAATGTCGCCAATGATGGTGTTTAATAATGATAAATCCTTGAGGCTTGTCGTTGGCTCACCTGGTGGTAGTCGTATCATTAATTATGTGACTCAAACGATTATTGGTGTGCTTGATTGGCAGTTAAATTCTCAGCAGGCTATCAATTTACCTAAAATTACTAATCGTAATAAAGTGACTACGTTAGAGCGTGGAACATCGGCAGAAACCTTGAAATCAGCGTTAGAGGCCAAGGGTCATACCGTGAAAATACAAGATTTAAATTCAGGATTGCATGCTATTGAAGTAACAAAAAATGGTCTTGTTGGCGGCGCTGATCCTCGCCGTGAAGGCTTAGTTATGGCGCAGTGATACATTTTTAAATAGACTTATATTATTTGATTGAATATCAGTCTATTTTTAGAACGGGTGAAATGTTCGGCTTGCCTTTAAAGCTGTTTACATTCATTATTTAAACAAGCTATTTGCCATTATGTCGTAACAAAGTGAAGCAAATTTATGAAAATGAGGTTTATTTTGTTCGATAATTTTTTGCGTAGTTTGTTATTCATTCTTATTGTGTCATCCAGTTGGGTGGTATATACCAGTCTTGAACAAAAGAAACATTTAGATCAATTTTCTGATGATTATATTTGGCAACTAAAAACGAGTATCAAAGACTCAACCCATAACTTCTTGCTGCCGGCGAAAAATATTACTAAGCTGGGCGCTTACTTGTTTGAACAGGGTTTGATTTCTTTAGACAAGCCAGAAACACTTTCCGCTTTTGTACAACCCTTTATCGATAGTTATCCGCAATTTAATGGCCACTTTGTTGGTACAGAACAAAAAGAATTTTGGTTTTGGCATAACACTTATGCTGATAATTATGTATATCGTATTCAAACAATAAAGAAAAGCCAACAACAACTTATCGAGCAGAAAGACTTTCTTGATGCCGAAGCTATCACTATTCGAAAATCAGTAAAAGAAATTGCACGTTATGATCCCACTAGTCGCCTTTGGTATAAAGGCGCTAAAAATGTTGAGGGTGCTTTTTGGAGTGATGTATATTCTTTTGATTCTAACAAAGATCATTTAATTCCAGGGGTAACAGCTTCTTATCCAATATATGATAAAAAGCATAATTTATTAGGGGTTTGGGGAGTGGATATTGTTTTACAAGAACTCTCAAGTTTCTTATTTGATGCCGGTTCACAGCGGGAAACTGAGTTAGTGATTTTTAACGATCAAAATCAAGTGATAGCATACTCTGGCTTTAAAGAACTGAGAGTAAATAAAGAATTAATCACCTTAAATGACTTGAAAAAACCTACCATTGAAAAGGCACTTAATAGTTATGAAAAACATGGGTTTAATGAATTTTATTTCAATGAATATGGTGTTCGTTATTTAGCCTCCTACTCACCTTTTTTGTTTGGTGATGAACAAGATTGGCACTTATTATTGGTCGTTCCAGAAAGTAAATTAGTTGAAGCTATGGGCAATGACTTCAATTTAATAGCCTTGTTTGCAGTGCTAGTGCTGTTGATCTCTGCAGTACGTTTCATTGTTTTATTGCGACAACCATTGTTACGCTTTAGAGATGAGTCAACTATAAAGGGATATGCTAATAAAACCAACTCTCGAAAAGATACGAATAAGAAATGACACTTTCTGTTCATAGCTCGACTAAAGGTAACTCTCTTTACACTCAAGATAAGAGTACTAGGCCGTTTAGCTATTTAGTTAAAACTATATTATTGGTTATCACCTTTTTTATATTGGCTAATTTCATATGGCAATATAATTACCAAGAGCAATTAAAAGTATTAAAGCAAGGAGCGAAGCGAAATGTTGCTCTTTATAGTAGTAAAGTAGAACACGAACTAACGCAAGTACAACAATCACTGTTACCTTTGCTGGCAAATCAAACTTATATACAACAATACTTAGCCTATCCAAATAATGAAAAATCTAAGCAAGCTCAAACATATTTGCAACAATTACAGGCAACATTGCCAAGAAGTATTATTTTTATTGGTAACAGTAAAAATATTTTATTGCCTCACTCTGGTAAGGACTTGCTTTCCGACTCAATGATGATTGATTCTGTTAAAGAACATATCAGCAGTAGAGCTTTTAAAGGAAAATACACAGCACAGTTTATTTTTGCTAAAGATAAAAGTTTGGCAAAATACCTTCTGGCATTACCTATAGTTAACTCTTTGCAACATAATAAGGAACAACAAATTGTAGGTTATATTGGTTTATTAATGGATCTATCTTCTTTACAAAATGAAATAAGTAACTCATTGCCAAATGAAGAAGAGGTTGTTCTGGTGAGTGATCAACGCGGCATTATAATACTTTCTAGTCAAGAGCCTTGGCTTTACCAAACGTTTACTAATTTACCTTACCAAGTTAAAAAACAAATAGATCCTGATTTTAATGAGAAGCAATTATTTTCTCAGTTGGGTATTACAAATATAGATAATGATATTTTGACGACAAGATCAAATGCCTCACATACCAGTAAGGAAAGCTTTTTAGTTCATTCTATGCCCTTTAACGATCACGCCTTGCGTATACATCATCTCACTAATATTACGCCAGTTATCCAGCGGAGTAATTTTATTGTCGCTTTCGCAAGTATTTGTTTGCTGATGTTATTACTCTTTTGGCTTTTTTTTAAAGAGAAACGGCAAGCACAACTTGCTGAAAAAACACATGATCGCAAATTACTAAATCTTGAAATAGAATTTAAACAACAGCAAAAACTGGCTTCAATGGGGATGATGGCAACTAATATTGCTCACGAAATCAATCAACCAATAACAGCAATAAAAACAGAAGCTAAAGTTGGTAATAAATGGTTAGATAAAGAAAATAGTCAGGAAGCTAGTAAAAGTTTTCAAGCTATTTTGCAATACACTGAATTGCTGAGTGCTATCACATCTCAACTAAAAGATTTTGCTCGTAAGCGAAATAGCAGCGGTTACAACGTTGCTAATGTTAACCAAGCACTTAATCATAGCCGAACCTTATACAATAGTAGACTAATTGAAGAAAATGTTGATTTAGTCATAGATGACTTTGATAAAGCACTCAATGTTCGAATAGATCAGCATCAATTACAGCAGGTTTTTAATAATTTACTGCAAAATGCTTGTGATGCCATGATAACTATGGAACATAAGCAAATTAATTTGCGAATAACGCTAGATGGCCCAATGGTGAATATACTGTTTAATGATAATGGCCCCGGCATCCCTTTATCACTACAAAACAATATTTTTGATCCCTTTGTTAGTTCAAAAGAAAGTACCAGTTCTATGGGGTTAGGATTAGCCATTTGCCACGATATTATTACCCGTGTTGGTGGCTGTATTGAATTGATAACCAAACCAGATGACAAGCAAGTACATTCATACACTGGTGCATGTTTTAAAATTAATCTAGTTCGTATTGTGGCTGAAATGTAATAACCCGCGGGCTTTATCTTAATAGATGTAAGGAAAACAAATGACTCAAGTACTCATTATTGAAGATGATAAAATTGTTGCCACAAGTACCCAACGTTGGTTAACCATGGAAGGTTTTGATGTACTTTTGTGTGAGGACTCTCGTAAAGCGCTAGATTTACTTTATGAACATACAATCGATGTTATTTTAAGTGATGTCAGGATGCCCAATCTGAGTGGTTTAGAATTACAACTTAAAATTAACGCATTAGACCCAACGCTCCCTGTTATTTTAATGACAGGGCATGGCGACATTGCCATGGCCGTTAATGCAATGGAACAGGGCGCTTATTACTTTATTGAAAAGCCTTTTGAACCAGAGCACTTAACTCAAATTATAAAGCGAGCGGCAGATAAACGTGCGTTAGAGCTAGAAAATAATCGTTTACAACAACAATTAAAACATGTCAGTGGTATTGAATCGAGCCTGATAGGCCAATCGCAAGTGATGGATAACTTACGTAAACAAGTCTTATCTTTAGCTGGCTTTGATGCTAGCGTAGTGATTAATGGTGATACGGGAACAGGTAAAGAGTTAGTGGCTAGTTGTCTGCACGATTATAGCTCTCGCTGTGAACACCCATTCGTTGCGATAAACTGTGGTGCTATTGCTGAAAACCTTTTAGAGTCGGAATTATTTGGTCATGAAAAAGGCGCCTTTACTGGCGCAAACCAAACCCGTGTAGGTAAGCTAGAATATGCTAGCAAAGGCACTTTGTTTCTTGATGAAATAGAATCTATGCCAATGACTTTCCAAGTGAAATTATTAAGGGCTTTACAAGAAAATACCATAGAGCGCCTCGGCTCAAATAAATCTATAACTATTAACCCTAGAATTATCTCGGCAACTAAAGTGGACTTAAAAACTTTAGCCGACCAAGGAAGCTTTCGACTAGACTTATATTATCGTTTAAAAGTTGCAGAGTTACATTTGCCTAAATTACAAGATCGCTTAAGTGATGTACCCGTACTCTTTCAACAATTCCTTCAACAAGCTTGTCAAAAATTTAATATTGAACAGCCGATACCGACAATGGATGATTTTTCATTGCTAGCCACAAGGGATTGGCATGGCAATGTACGAGAGTTAAAAAACTTAGCTCAGCAATATGCTATTGCAAATGCTACAACTGGTGTTTCATTGTCGTGCTTATTAAAAGAAGGAAGAACTACAAATACCACTGATATGGTCAATAATACGGTTATTGAAAACAATGAAAAAAGTTTAAGTGGTCAAGTAGGATTATTTGAAGAACACTTAGTGCGAAATGCGATGACACAATGTAAGGGAAGTATTAAAGATGTGATGGAATTATTACTCATTAGTCGTCGTAACCTGAATTTAAAAATGCAGCGCTATAATATCAATCGTGGAGACTTTCTAAACTAAATGTTATCTAAGAAAATTCAAATATTTTAATCATACCTTAAGCTCATGCCGTTAAGTATAGGCACGTGCTGTCTACATTCTAAAAACGCAGCAAGCATAGGAGTGAATCTTCTCATTAGGGTTCAATTGTGAGAAAAATTTCACCTATAACTGTCATACTCATAACACTATGAAAAATATTTACTTATTTTTCATAGTGTTAACAAAGTTAAAAAGTTGGCCTGATACTCGCTTACAAGTAATTCCCTAGGTATAACCGGCTCAACATACTAATTAGCAATGAAAGAATTACAATTAAACAAATCAGTAAATCTCTACAACATGATTCTAGGCGGCTTGATCGCGCTAACCTCAGAGCAACAGATAGGTAAAGTTAATTATAGAGCGGTAAGTGAAAATATATTTTTAGGAAAGTGGCTAAAAAGAGCCAAAAAACAAAGACGTTATCCAAGAGCAATATCAACAGAGATAGATAACTTTTTACAGTTGTATTCCATCGAAGGCAGAAGTGCTGATTTAGCCACTTTATTTTATCAAATTTATAGAGAGTTTCAGTTGCTCAAAGATATGTCACAAAGCTTTGAGCTAAGTCCAAAACAACGACTTGATGATGCTATGTCTGAGCTAGCTAAAGAAGGTTGGCTTATTTCATTGCCAATAGAACATGATCGGCAAAAAGAGGAGCCATACAGGCCTAAAAATGAAAAAGAAATATTCACAACTAAATGGTATTGGGATGGCGCTTTTGATGCAAAACAAGAGCTAACGAAACCGGTGAGTGTTTTTGTTGTTTCCCCTCCACAGGATGTTATTGATTGTTTATACCGACAAGGCTTTATTCTAGTTAAAGGGTTAACAAGTAGGGACGAACAAGGTAAATACTATTATCAGTATAAAATTTTCCCTAATAATAAATGCTTTGGCGAAGCGGCCATTCCAACAAAATATCAAAATTAATAAATCAATAGAAAAATTGATAACAATATTAATATTTTTAAAGTCATAGTGATCTCTTAATTCTAAAAGCAACAATCACCAAAAGTTAATGGAGTTTAATTGACCTTTATGAGCACAAAATATTTGTTCAGGGTATTATTTTACAGGTGTGCACTTTTGACCAATGAGGAGTGGAATTAGGTAAAGAATTGGTAAATAATATTTAACAAGAATTAATAATTCAAACAATTAACGTTGAACATGATAATTCAACACAAGGGTTAGTCGAGTTTTATATGAATAATGCGTGATATCTAATATTATAGATAAATGGGCACTACTGACATAAACTCACGCAATTAAGATGATAAAAAATGATTTTCTATCTCGGAAAGGGGGCGAAAGCGAGTTAGAGTTAATATTCTAAATATATTTAAAACTTACATGATTCAATGTCCGCTTTGGGGATTTTAGATCTAATTCCGTGCAAAAATTCTCGGCACAATCTCAATTGTGAATGGATGTGAGTTTTTATATAAAAACGATAACTTTAGGATCCCTGATCTGCCGTTTTTAACTCAAAAGCTAAGGTCAGTTCTTTGGCTATAAGT